>JGI24711J26586_10001649_pt1 | contig 16872 bp, 14 predicted proteins | sample BioPla3DNA1_FD_26586 | JGI IMG/M metagenome (IMG submission 26586)
TAGTGCGCATTATTCTTATAGTGCGCACTATTGCGTTTGTACATGCTGTACTCTTGCACCTTATCTTTCCTTTCGCAATATGATAGTAGTGCAAACAAAGAACACCTCTATTTGGAGGTTGTTTCCAAAGAGGAGGGCTGTTATGTCAAAAAACATTGTTGATGTTCAGCATGTTGGAATGAAGTACCAATCTATAAACGGCGAAATAAATGCAATTAAGAATATCAGCTTTTCGGTTGAAAAGGGAAGTTTTGTAAGCCTTGTAGGGCCCAGTGGTTGTGGGAAATCTACTTTACTTTCTATTATATCAGGGTTGCTGAAGCCTTCCAGCGGTAAGGTTTTTATTGAAGGTGAAGAGGTAACAAAAACCTCTGACAAAGTTGGTTATATGCTTCAGAAAGATTATCTTTTTGATTGGCGTACCATATATCAAAACGTAATTCTTGGACTGGAAATAAGAAAAATCCTGTCTCCTGAAAATAAAGACTTTGTTTTTGACCTGCTGAAAACATATGGACTTTATGATTTTAAAGATAAATACCCCAGCCAGCTTTCAGGAGGAATGAGGCAAAGGGCAGCTCTTATCAGAACACTGGCTGTTAAACCTGAAATACTTCTTTTAGATGAAGCATTCTCAGCACTGGATTATCAAACACGTTTGGCTGTTACTGAGGACATATACAGCATAATAAAAAGCGAAAACAAAACTGCTATCATGGTTACTCACGATATCTCTGAAAGCATCAGTATGTCTGACCGGGTAATTGTGCTCACAAAGCGTCCTGCAGTGATTAAATGTATTCATGAAATTATATTTGACTGCCCAAAAAGAACTCCGCTTAAATGTCGTGAACACCCCAGCTTTCGCGAATACTTCAATACAATATGGAAGGAGCTGGATGTGCATGTCTAAACCTGTTACTGACCTTTCGGCAGAAAGAATTGCTTATTTGAAAAAAGTAAAAATCAGAAAAACCGCCACCTGGATACTCCGGCTGTTAATAATTGTTTTGTTGTTTTCATTTTGGGAAATTGCTGCAGACTTAAAACTCATAGACTCATTCGTAACAAGTCAACCGTCAAGAATGGTCAAAACTTTTATTAATCTTTATGAAGGTGGCGATCTTTTCTTACATATAGGAGTTACGTGCCTTGAAACTGTGGCCGGCTTTGTTATAGGAACTATATTGGGTACAATTGTGGCAATTGTTTTATGGTGGTCAGAATTTACCTCCCATGTTCTTGAGCCATATCTGGTAGTTTTAAACAGCCTTCCAAAAGTGGCATTAGGCCCTATTTTTATCATTTGGATAGGGGCGGGGCCAGCTTCCATTATTGCTATGGCTTTGGCTATTTCATTGATTGTAACTATTTTGGAAGTCTTAAATGCTTTTCTGCAGACCGATGAAGATAAGATAAAACTAGTTGAGACCTTTGGTGCTAACAGGCTGCAGGTATTCCTCAAGGTCGTTTTTCCGTCAAATATTCCGGCTATGATAAACGCATTAAAAGTAAATGTAGGTTTATCATGGGTGGGGGTGATAACAGGAGAATTCCTTGTTTCCAAAGCTGGTTTGGGATACCTGATTGTATATGGAGGGCAGGTATTTCAGCTGGATCTTGTTATGACCAGTGTAATAATACTGGCTGCTGCTGCNGCTTTAATGTACCAGGGGGTAGTACTTTTGCAAAAAAGGCTTATTGCAGGACGTCCAAACCGGGAACCTTAGCAGTTTGTAAAAATTATATAGGAGGGTAAGTTTATGAAAAAGATGAGGGTTATACTCTTAACCGTACTAATGCTGGTATCTTTAATATTTTGTTCATGCGGGAAAGCGACAAAGGATAAGGTAACCTTAAGTGAAGTAACCAGATCAGTTTTTTATGCACCTCAATATGCTGCAATAAACCAAGGATTTTTTGAAGAGGAGGGTATTACTCTGGAATTAAGTAACGGGCAAGGCGCAGATAAGGTAATGACTGCAGTGATTTCCGGCCAGGTCGATATCGGATTTTCAGGTCCTGAAGCATGTGTATATGTGTATAACGAGGGAAAAGAAGATTATGCCATAGTATTTGCTCAGCTGACCAAAAGAGACGGTTCGTTTTTAGTAGGCAGGAAGCCGGAGCCTGACTTCAGATGGGAAAACCTGAAGGATAAGTACATCATAGGCGGCAGAAAAGGCGGAGTGCCCGAGATGACATTGGAGTATGTTCTCAGAAAACATAAGCTTGAGCCAAATGTAGACCTGATTGTGGATACAAGTGTCCAATTTGCTGTAATGGCAGGAGCATTTACCGGTGGAACCGGCGATTATGTCGCCCTTTTCGAACCTACAGCCACTATGCTGGAAAAAGAGGGCAAAGGATACGTTTTGGCATCAATAGGCCAGGACAGCGGTGAAATCCCCTATACGGCCTATTATGCCAAAAAGAGCTATATTGAAAAGAATGACGACTTAATTCAGCGCTTCACAAATGCCATATACAAGGGACAAAAATGGGTCGATACCCACAGCCCGAGAGAAATTGCTGAGGCCGTAAAGGAATTCTTTCCGGACACCGATATTGATACACTCGAGAATGTAGCAAAGCGCTATAAGGATATTGACGCATGGAATAAGGATCCTGTCCTGAAAGAAGCCTCCCTGGAACTTTTGCAGGTTGTTATGGAAGAAGCGCAGGTTCTGGATAAGCGAGCACCTTATGACAAAATTGTTACCACTGAATTTGCTGAAAAAGCTATAGAAAAAATTAAATAGCCTCGCAGATACGGTCTTCTTATGCGGTACCACTCCCTTATCCATGTTAATCTGGATTAAGGGAGTGGCGCTTTATATGCGCAGATTCAAAACATTAACTGAACAGGGCATTTTTCCCGGAATTTTGATGATGCCTGTTCTTCCGTTTATAGAAGATACGGAGGATAATATTCAAAGTATTATAGAGCTTGCCTATAAAAGCGGAGCGAGATTCATTTATTCTGCTTTTGGAGTAACTTTAAGACAGAATCAAAGGGACTGGTATTATAAAAAGCTGGATGAACTTTTCCCCACAATTAAGGACAAATATATTAAACACTTCGGTAATTCTTATGAATGCAGGTCTCCAAGAGCAAAAGAATTATTCGGACTTATTAAGAAAAAATGCAATGAATACGGGATTCTGTACAAAATGAATGATATTATTACCGAATACAAGAAGCCCTACCAGACAGAACAGTTATCGTTATTCTGAGCCTATAATAATGTTACTGTCAGTTAATTTTATTACCGTTTTTTACATATAATCTATGTTTCTAACTGATGCAATAATAATAAATGAATCACCTCTTTTAGCTCAAGGCTTTTTTGAGGTGATTCATTACTACTCCTTTACTTATAAACATTTATTATTTATGCAAATAATGTTGCCCACCTTCTTGCTATCATACCAAATATCAGGCCAAATGTGCACTTTTGTGAATCCTTGGCGGCAACGATTTCAATTGATGCCAGTATTTCACCTTCCAGGTCAATATTTAAAACACCTACGGGTTGCCCTGCTTTAACAGGAGCATTTATAATCTCCGGCATTTCTATTGTTTCGGTTATTTTGCTCTTACCGCCTTTCTTAACAACCACCACAGCATTATCAGAGAAAATTACCGGTATCTCTGTTGCTACACCTTTCTTGATTTTTATTGTACCGGCATCCATATCCTTTTTCTCTATTCGGGCAGTTTCCCAGTTGGTAAAAGCAAAGTCCAGAAGTCTTGCAGACTCTGCAAACCGGTGTTCATTTGTATCCGACCCTAAAATTACCGAAATAAATTTGGTGCCGTCCCGCTCCGCTGAGGCTGAAAGGCAGAAGCCTGCCTTACTGGTGAAACCTGTTTTAAGACCCGTTGTTCCTCTGTATCGTTTAACCAGCTTATTTGTATTGTCCAAGTCAAATTTACCGTCCCTGAAGGTATCATGCCATATAGTTGTATAATGTACTATTTTCGGGTGCTTTATAAGTAGTTCTCTCGACATTATGGAAATATCGTAAGCCGTACTGTAATGTCCTTCATCGGTAAGACCTGTACAATCCAGAAACATGGTATTCTTCATTTTTAGCTCCTGAGCTTTTTGATTCATCATAGCCACAAAGGCTTCTTCGCTCCCTGCAATTACTTCTGCCAGGGCCACCGAAGCGTCATTAGCCGAATGAACCGCCACTGCTTTTAAGAGTTCTTCTACTGTAAACACTTCACCTTCCTTGAGGTAAACCTGCGAGCCTCCCATTCTCGTAGCATAAGCCGATATGGTTGTAGTATCCTTTGGAGTTATTTTCCCTGAGTCAATTGCTTCCATGACTAACAGCATTGTCATAATCTTTGTTATGCTGGCAATAGGCAAGGGCTCATGCTCATTAAAGGCGAATAATACTGTTCCTGTTTCTGCTTCAATTAATGTAGCAGCTTTGGCGTTCACCTTAAATTGAGGAGTTGCTGCCGCAGTCTCTTCTCCCTGAGCTGAGACATCCTCGGCGTTTTCTTCGGGTGATTCAATGGTCATAATAGAAATCTCTGAATCATATGTACCTGTGAGAGCATCGGAATCATCAGCATAAGCTATCATCCCTGATGCTGAACAAATCACCAGTATCAATGATAGAATAAACCTGCACTTACCTTTCATAGATATCACTCCATAGACTTATCCATAAAAACTATATGCAGGCTTATCGGTGTTATTCGATTTTTAATAATTTTATTGAATGATATCAATTATCAGCGGTGTTTCGGACGGCTTTTCTCCGCTTATTTCAACCGCTTTATCCAGTTCATTGACAGATGCTTCAAACAGGGATTGCGAGTTGGCATGGAGTATCATTACGGGTTCGCCTTTCTCCACCATATCTCCGGGTTTTTTAAGCAGAGTAATCCCGGCACCCGGATCAATAGTACTTTCCTTGGTTGCCCTTCCTGCTCCTAAAAGCATAGAGGCAACACCTAATTTATCAGAAATAATTGCTGTAATATATCCCTTTGAGGTTGCCTTATATTCAAAAGTATATTTTGCCGAAGGTAAAAGATCAGGATTATCCACAACTTTTTCATTCCCATTCTGAGCTTTTATCATTTGTTCAAACTTTTTAAGAGCACTTCCATCCTGTATGGTTCTTTCGGCAAGCCCGGTGCATTTCTTAAAATCTCCCATGCCTGCAAGCTCCAGCATTTTTGCTGCAAGAGTAATGCAAACCTCTGTTATATCATCGGGTCCATGACCTGAAAGCACTTCAATGGCTTCTTTAACCTCCAGAGCATTCCCTATAGCCTTTCCCAAAGGGCGATCCATATCGGTAATGACCGCTACGGTTTTACGTTTTGCTCCCGTACCGATTTTTACCATAGTTTTTGCCAGTTTTCGCGCATCCTCAGTGGTCTTCATAAAAGCACCGCTTCCTACCTTGACGTCAAGCACAATAGCATCAGACCCGGCTGCAAGCTTTTTACTCATAATGCTCGCCGAAATAAGCGGTATACTGTCAACTGTTCCCGTGACATCCCTGAGAGCATAGAGTTTTTTATCAGCGGGAACAAGATTTCCGGTTTGCCCCGCTACAGCTAAACCTATATCCTGAACAATCTTTATAAACTCCTCCTGAGAAAGCTCGGTATTGAATCCGGGTATTGATTCAAGTTTATCAATAGTGCCTCCGGTATGCCCCAGTCCTCTTCCGCTCATCTTCGCCACCGGAACTCCCAGTGCCGCAACCATAGGCCCCAGGATCATTGTGGTTTTGTCCCCCACACCCCCGGTGCTGTGTTTGTCTACCTTAATTTTGGGTATTTGAGACAAATCAATAGATTCGCCGGAGGCCACCATAGCAAGGGTCAGGTTCAGGGTTTCCTCATCATCCATTCCCTTTAAGCAGATGGCCATTAACAGGCTGCTCGCCTGGTAATCAGGGATTGAGCCGTCTGTTATGCCTTTAATAAAGAACTCAATTTCCTCTTTGGAAAGCTTTAATCCTTCTTTCTTTTTAATGATGATATCAACCATCCTCATAAAAACTCAACCTTCCTTCTCATATATAAGATCCTTCGACTCCGCTGGGCTCCGCTCAGGATGACAGTATTAGTATTTCTTTTAAAAAGCTCTTGCCTTCAATTTGGGCTTCAACACCTAAATACTCTGCAACAGTGGCGGCTATGTCTGAAAAGCTATCCCGTGTATAGAGGTTCACTCCTTTTTTAACTGGCTTTCCATAGACCAACAACGGCACATATTCCCTTGAATGGTCGGTGCTCTCGGTTGTGGGGTCACAGCCGTGGTCAGCAGTAATAATTAATATATCGTCATCCTTCATGGCTCCGGTTATTTCCGGAAGTCGCCTGTCAAACTCTTCTATGGCACGGGCATATCCTTCAGCATTATTTCGGTGCCCGTAAAGCATATCAAAATCCACAAGATTAGTAAAAAGAATCCCCGAAAAATCATCTTTAATCCATTCGATTGTCCTGTTTACACCATCCATGTTGCCATTGCTGTGAACGGCATGTGTTATTCCTTGTCCCGCAAATATATCCTCGATTTTACCTACGGCTCTTACTTCAAAGCCCTGCTCCTTTGTGAAATCCAGCACGGTTTTCTTAATGGGCTTAAGTGAAAAATCTTTTCTTCTGTCGGTTCGCTTAAAGCTTCCGGGCTGCCCTTCAAACGGACGGGCTATTACACGTCCTACCCCATGCTTCCCTTTTAATATGTTTCGGGCTTTTTCACACATTTCATAAAGCTGTTCTATAGGAATTATACTCTCATGAGCGGCAATCTGAAACACGCTGTCTGCAGAAGTATATACAATGGGATATCCCGTTCTCATGTGCTCTTCCCCGAGCTCTTCAATAATGGCCGTTCCTGACGCAGGATAGTTGCCGATGCACTTTCTGCCTATAGCTTCTTCAAAGGCATTAATTACTTCATCGGGAAATCCGTCCGGATAGGTAGGAAATGCGTTATCTAATATTATTCCGGCAATTTCCCAATGCCCGGTGGTGGTGTCTTTTCCCCTGGACATCTCACCTAAACGCCCCATTGAGCCCTGTGGGTTTTCGGTTTTTTCTATATGCTCCACTCCCTCAATATGGCCTAATCCCATACGTTTCAAATTTTCAAGTTTAAACCAGGCTTCGTTTTTCATCGCAACAGCTATATTCCCGAGAGTATTACTTCCGGTGTCTCCATAGGCGGCCGCATCTGGCAGTTCACCTACTCCAAGGCTATCCAAAACAATTATTATGGCTCTTTTCATTTTCTATTTCCTCCGTGAATACAGAATTTCTTAACTTATTGTTATTATTATACGCTATTTCTTACTTATCACAGCTTTGTAGCTGTAAAACAGAATATTTGTTTGTCTCCATACAATTTGGCTTTCGTACCGTGTATAAAGCTTGTCTGTGTCATGAATCATATGATAAGCTGAAAAAGGTGGTGACTAAATTTGTATTATGCCCTGTTTGCGGTTTTATTCATTATATTATTAATGATGATACAGGCCCGGCAATTGAAAAGCGAATTCGTAAAAATACCTCAGAGGAATTTAAATATACGAATTGCTCTGATTTCCGATGTTCATACGGGACTTTTGAGAGTTTCCTCTGATAGCGCGGCAAAAGCTATTCTGGAAAACAAGCCTGATTTAATTATTATTGCCGGAGATATTATTGAAAAAGAAAAGCATATCTCCTCTTTTACTCACTGGATTAAAAAAATTGCGGGAAATATTCCGGTTTTTGCTGTTCCGGGAAATCATGATCACATCTGTTTTAAAAAAAACCCGAATGCTAAAAAACTTTTTATGTTCAATATAAAGAATATTGGTCTGAAAGTACTGATAAATGAATCTGCAGTTTTCAGAAAGGCCGGAAAAAGTATAAATCTGGTTGGCATTGATGATTACAGACAGGGTAATCCCGATAAAGAGCTTGCCCTTTCAAAAACAGATCCTGATGCAGATATGACTATTGCATTTACTCATAATCCGGAAATTGCACTGTCCTTGTCCCCCGGAGAAGTTGATATTTTGCTGTCAGGCCATTTCCATGGCGGTCAGATCTGGATGCCCTTCGGTCTGGAATACAAAATTTTCAGAAATGAAGAAACCTGCAGGGCAGGTTATCGTAAAGGACTACATACAATTAACGGTACCCCGGTTTATATAAGCCGTGGAATAGGCAATGTCGTAGTCCCTTTAAGGCTGGGTTCATTTCCCGAAATTACTTTTATTGATATCTAAGTTTTGTTATACTCAGCAATTTCCTTTATACTGTCAATAGTATATTGAATTTCGTCAGGAGTATTAAAATATCCCAAACTAAGTCTCAACAGGCCTGTTTTCTCTGTCCCCAGCGCTTTGTGAGCCAAAGGGGCGCAATGAAAGCCGGATCTGGCTGCAATATGATATCTTGAGTCCAAAATGTTGGCAATTTCGGAAGAGTCCATTCCATCAATAATGAAAGAAATTATTCCGCTGTTCTTATGATTCTCAGCAGTCGAATAAAGCTTTATTCTCTTATGCACAGCCAAACCTTCATAGAGTCTGGCAATAAGATGCTCTTTTCTTTTAAGAATGGCATCTGTACCGGTCTTAAGAATGAATTCAATCCCGGCACCAAGACCTGCAATCCCCGGGGTATTTAAGGTTCCGCATTCAATGATATCCGGCATAAAAAGCGGCTGAACTGTCTCAAATGAGCGACTTCCCGTTCCTCCTTGCATTATAGGACTTAAGGTAAGACCCTCTCTTACATATAATCCTCCGGTTCCCTGCGGTCCCATCAGGCTTTTGTGTCCGGGAAATGCCAGCATCGAGATATTCATTTTCTTAACATCCAACGGCAATACTCCAGCTCCCTGGGCACCGTCAATCAGATAAATAATACCTTTTTTTCGCGCTATTTCCCCAACTTCCTCATATGGCATAATGGTACCTGTAACATTTGATGAAACAGTCAATACAATTAACCTGGTATTGGACCTCACAGCTCTGGATACCGCAAAAGCGTCTATTGCACCGTATGAGTTATACGGCATTATTACTGTATAATCTATTAAGCCTTTTCTCTTAAGCTCATGCAGGGGTCTTAAAACCGAGTTATGGTCCATTGCTGTAGTTATGACATGATCGCCTTTCTTAAGAACACCTTGTATTGCCATATTCAAGGCATGAGTAGCGTTTGCTGTAAATCCTATCCTGAGGGGGTTGTCGATATTAAAAAGGCTTGCTGCAGCCTCTCTTGTTTTCATTACCCAAGTTGCCGAGATTCTTGCCATTTCATGAGATGAACGTCCGGGGTTGGCGCAGGATTCCCTTATAAATGAATTCATCCTGTCATAGACTTCCACAGGCTTAGGAAATGAGGTCGCCGCATTATCTAAATAGTACATCTAAAACCTCTTGGCTGAAAGCTCATACTCTATGATATGCATGCGGACATGTTAAAGTGTTCTTGTCTAATTTTTGCCCGGAGCCATTTGCAATAACTTCTCACGAATTTTCTTAAAATCGAGGTAAAAGTCTGCCCTTTTCCGACTATCTCTTAATACCGCTGCCGGATGATATGTGGGCATAATCAGTATTTTCCCCTGTTTATCAATCCAATTGCCGCGGATTTTGGTTATCTTAACATCATTATCTATTAAAGCCTTAGCAGCCGTCGATCCAAGGCATACCACTATTGACGGCTTTATTGCACTAAACTGGTATCTCAGCCACGGCATGCAGGCTTCGACCTCATCCCTTGTCGGAATACGGTTATCGGGTGGCCGGCATTTAACAACATTTGTAATGTAATAATCTTCAGGTTTTATTTCCATAGCATCTAAAAGAAGATCAAGAAGCTTTCCGGCTCTGCCTACAAAAGCCTGCCCCTGAATATCCTCCTGTTCTCCCGGGCCCTCTCCAACAAAAAGTATTGGAGCCGGCTTACTAATACCTCTTCCGATAACTACATTTTTTCTGTTCTGATGAAGTCCGCATTTATTACAGGAGGAGCATGCTCTTACAAAATCATCCCATTTATTCATTACTATCCCTAACCTCTTTACTTCTATATTTATATCATACAATAAAACACTGGTTGATGCATTCACTGAAATTGCCGATATATTTAATAACAAATTCATAACCAGGGATAGTTGTTTTTGCAAGGAGGCATGTCTTATGAAAATTGCGGATTCACGCGTTCAGATGAACGCTCAATGGTCTGCTGTCAAGCATCACTCTGCAAAAGAAACAATTCAGTTCTGGAACCAGGAACAGAATCAAATTACAAAAGAGAACATCCTTATTGACATATCAGAGAAAGGGAAAGCACTGCAGCAAAATGCTGACATATCAACTCCAGGTGATTCTCAAAACACTGTGGCTGTTGAATTAACTGACAAGGATAAGGAAAAAATCAGACTGATTGAACACTTTATCTATGTCCTCACCGGTAAAAAAATCAAGCTTAAAGTTTTTGAGCCGGAAGAGCTGCAAAGCAAGGAAACAGTAGGATCCGGCCAGAATACACCAGCACCTCCCGGCTGGGGTCTAAGGTATGACAGGCATGAATTTTACCGTGAGGCTGAGAGTATGTCATTCAGTTCTTCGGGAAGTGTGGTAACCGAAGATGGCCGTACAATAAACTTCAATCTGAATTTTAATGTCAGTCGTGAGTTTATGAGTTATCAACACATATCCATCCGCGCTGGAGATGCCCTGCTCGATCCTCTTGTCATTAATTTTAAAAATGCTTCGGCATCACTTGGCGACAGGAATTATTACTTTGATATTGATTGTGACGGCAAAAAGGATAACATTGCTTTCACCGGAATGGGTTCAGGTTTTTTAGCTCTGGACCGCAATAATAACAATATTATTGATGATGGCAGTGAGCTTTTTGGCCCCAAAAGCGGTAATGGTTTTAACGAGCTGGCAGTATATGATGAAGACCAAAACGGCTGGATAGACGAGAATGACGAAATATTCGATAAGCTGAGAATATGGACTCTGGATGATGATGGCAACAAAACCCTTTTAGCCTTAGGACAGGTTGGAGTGGGGGCTATTTATCTGGGCAATGTTCGCTCGGAGTATGGGCTAAAAACCGAAGCAAACAATTCATTAGGCCAGATTCGTTCAACAGGTGTTTTCCTTAAAGAAAACGGTCAGGTAGGAACTATACAACACGTGGATTTAGCTATCTAAGCATATTCACAAAAAAACCGGGGAAGTTTTATCCCCGGTTTTTTTCATACTTACCGGCGGTGGTAATAGCCAGGTATAATTTTATACACATAAAGGTTTTCGCATAATCTATCGCCTGTATTGGTTTCTGCCTTCCCTTACTGTCACATTCTCTCCATATAGAGTTATATCAAAGGGATCCCCTTTTTCCAGATTAATTATTATATCTGTGTCACATACGGTGATATTTATTATTCGGCCCCTGAATACCAGGAAAAATGAATATTCCTTCCACGATTCAGGCTTAAATGGAGAAAGATATAGTTTCCTTTTTTTGATTCTCATTCCGGCAAAGCCGTATATAATACTCATCCACGTGCCTGCCATGGAAGTTATGTGAAGTCCGTCATCGGTGTCTTTATTATAGTTGTCCAGATCCAGCCTTGCAGTCCTAAGGTAAAGCTCATAGGCTTTTTCTTCACGTCCTGTTTCTGCTGCCAGAATGGAATGAACACACGGGGAAAGTGATGATTCATGTACAGTTAGTGGCTCATAGAAATCAAAGTTTCTTATTTTTTCTTCCTTCGTAAACTCGTCATTTAAGAACCATAACCCTTGAATAACATCGGCCTGCTTTATATAACATGATCTTAATATCCTGTCCCATGACCAATTCTGATTTAAAGGTAAATCAGATGATTTCAGGCATTCTGCAGGTATTATCTCTTTGTCAAGAAATCCGTCCTGCTGAAGAAAAATACCCAGTTTTTTATCCTCAGGAAGATACATCTTTTCACTGATATCTTTAAATTTTTCTATTTCATCAGGCGAAATACCCAGCCGGTCAATAGTTTCTCTGTATAGTGACTTATGGCTTTCCTCCATCATTTTTAGAGTATCAACGGAATATTGAAGGCTCCATTTTACCATGCGGTTTGTATACCAGTTATTATTCACATTGTTCTCATATTCATTGGGCCCTGTAACACCCAGTATCATATAAACATTTTTATCTGAATTATAGTTTACTCTTGATACCCAGTATCTTGAGGTTTCAACCAGCACATCTATTCCTTTTTCCAGAAGATACGATTCATCATTTGTATACTCGGTATAGTTTTTTATTGCGTAGGTTATGGCACAATTTCTGTGTATCTCTTCAAAGGTGATTTCCCATTCATTATGACATTCCTCACCATTCATGGTCACCATGGGGTACAATGCTCCGCGTGTTCCAAGCTTCGCTGAGTTTTCCTTCGCCTTTTCAAGATGATTATAGCGATACTCCAACAGGTTCCTGGCTATTTCCGGTTTTCTTGTCCCCAAATAAAAATACAGACAGTAAGCCTCCGTATCCCAATAGGTGCCGCCTCCATATTTTTCTCCTGTGAACCCCTTAGGTCCAATGTTTAACCGCGGGTCATCCCCTGAATACATACAATTAAGCTGATAAATATTAAATCTTATTCCTTGTTGGGCTGCTGTATCACCGCTGATGCTTATGTCACCCATGCTCCATATATCAGCCCATTTTTTTTTATGAGCGGAAAACAGACCGTTATACCCTTTATCTAAGGCTTCCTGAGCTTTTTTTACCGAAATATTGCTTATCTTATCGGTCTCATAATATCTGTCGCTTATAACCGAAATATATTTTTCGAGCGTAATAGTTTTACCCCTGGGAATACTGGCTTTTATCCGTGTTCCGACAAACTCACCATCAGATAAATTCACTGCTTCTTTCTCAAGAGTATCTGTACCGGTTATACTCCATGCAAAAGCTGCTGATACATTGAAATTGGTTTTCAGAGTCTTCATGTGCAAATAAGAAATTGAATCGGTTGCAGAGCTTGATACATATTCCCAGAATTTTTCCTGATAATTGGCATCCTCGTTTCTTACATCACCATTCAGAAATGGCAGCAATTCCAGCTCACCATCATTATTTAGAGCTTTTATTGAATATCTGATTGCCGCAATGTCACGATCATGATAGCTGATAAACCTCCCGGTATTGATTTCATATTCTGAGCCTGCGGGGTCAATATAAACGAAGCTTCTGTGTAAAACACTATTCTTCATGTCCAGCTCTCTTTTATAATCAGAGAAATTACAAGCGGCAAGGTCAATATTCTCTCCATTAATTTTTACCTTGATGCCAATAAAATCAATTGCATTCAATACCTTGGCGAAATATTCAGGATACCCGTTCTTCCACCAGCCAACTTTGGTTTTATCCGGATAATAAACGCCTGATACATAAGTGCCTTTGAGGGTATCTCCGGAATAATCCTCTTCGTGATTACCCCTTAACCCCATTCTTCCATTCCCGGATGACATTATGCTCTCGAAANAGCGATTCTCCTCCGGCAAAAAATCTTCTTGTATTATTCTCCACTCATCTATAAGTAAGCTCATAGTATTTCCCCAATCATCAAGTATTAACAGAATACTATCATATTAAAGAAATTGGGGCTGTCTCAAAATCCTGAAACATCCCCAAATCATACTTACATGGTTATAGTCTGTTCCCGGCCCGGCCCTACACCAATATACTTTATAGGTACTCCGGTAATTTGTTCGATTCTGCATATATATTGTTTTGCTGGTTCGGGAAGCATCTCATAGCGTTTAATCCTTGAAACATCAAGACCTTGCCAGCTCTCAAACTCTTCATAGACCGGTTCACAGAGAGCCAGCTCTTTAAGATTTGAGGGATAATAATCAATTATCTTACCATTAAGCTTATAATTCACGCATAGCTTAATACTGTCCAATTTCCCTATTGTATCAATATGATTTATACAAAGCCCTGTAAGACCATTAATTCTGGCAGAGTATTTCAACATAACCAGATCAAGCCATCCGCATCTGCGTGGACGACCGGTTGTTGTTCCGTATTCATGCCCCAACTCACGAATCTTATCACCTATCTCATTGTTTTGTTCGGTAACAAAGGGACCAAGACCCACTCTTGAGGTATATGCCTTCATTACCCCTAAAACTTCATTAATCATTCTTGGTCCTACTCCGGCACCTGTACACACACCACCGGAGATTGGATTTGACGAGGTAACATATGGGTATGTTCCAAAATCAAGATCCAGGAATGTCGCCTGAGCTCCTTCAAAAAGAACAACCTTACTCTCTTCCAATGCTCTGTGAATAATAGCGTTTACATCAGTGATATACGGCCTGAGCTTCTCTGCATAACCAAGATATTCATTGATAGTTTTTTCAGGATCAATGGGAGTGCCTTCGTAAACTTTTTCAATAATCGCGTTCTTTATTTTACTAATTGCATAGACCTTTTCCCTAAAATATTCAGGATCCAGTAAATCGCCCATACGGATCCCGCTTCTGTCAGCCTTATCTGCGTAGGCGGGTCCTATACCTCTTTTGGTGGTACCCAGAGCTTCGCTGCCTCTCATACTCTCCTGGAGATTATCCAGTGCGATATGCCAGGGCATAATAACATGAGCTCTGTCACTTATGAGTAATTCGGCTGTTTCTATTCCCTGATTCTTTAGACTTTCTATTTCCCTGATCAGAACAGCAGGGTCAATAACCACACCATTTGCTATAATGCATGTCTTACCCTTTCTTAACATCCCTGAAGGTATAAGATGAAATGCGTATTTTGTGTCCTCGTATACTATGGTATGCCCTGCATTGTTACCCCCGGAGTATCTGACAACATAATCCGAATCGCCTGATAAAATATCAATATATTTACCTTTACCTTCATCACCCCATTGAGTTCCAACTACAACAATACCTGCCATATATACCTCCGATAAAAAAATTGTACAAACATTTATACATCCATTTAACATGTCCTATTATATATGTTATAGCCCCTGTGTGTAAATAAATACTTAAACTAATTAATAAACTATTTTCTATTTTTTTGCAATAAGGAGCTTTTCATATATAACAAAGTGCACCCCGCGAATACTCTCCGGGAGTGCACTCCATAAATTTGCTCATTAATTTATTTTATTGAATTAAACCCATGCTCCAAATCGGCAATAATGTCATCGATATGTTCGGTTCCTATTGAGAGGCGCACTGTATTTGGTTTAATTCCGCTCCCGAGCAATTCCTCTTCATTCATCTGCGAATGTGTTGTGGATGCCGGATGAATAACCAATGATTTAACATCAGCCACATTAGCCAGCAAAGAAAACAGCTCTAAACTCTCGCAGAATTTTTGTGCTTCTCTGGAGCCGCCCTTAATTTCAAATGTAAATATTGACCCTGCACCTTTCGGAAAATATTTCTTATACAGTGCGTGATCCTGACGGATGGGCAATGACGGATGATTCACCGTTTCGACTTGAGGATGTTTTGAAAGATATTCTACAACCTTCAGCGCATTCTCTACATGTCGCTCCACTCTCAGGGACAGTGTCTCAAGCCCCTGGAGAAGAAGAAACGAATTGAAAGGACTAATAGTAGCTCCTGTATCTCTCATAAGGGTAGTTCGGATTTTAACTATATAGGCCAGGTTCCCGCAAGCCTCAGCAAACACAATGCCGTGATAGCTTAGATTTGGCTTTGAAAGACCGGGAAATTTATCGTTCTGTGTCCAGTCAAATTTTCCGCTGTCTATTATGACGCCGCCCATAACCGTCCCATGGCCGCCAATGAATTTTGTGGCTGAGTGAACTACTATGTCTGCGCCATGCTCGATGGGACGAAGGAGAAATGGAGTTGCAAAAGTACTGTCAACTATCAGAGGAATCCCGTTTTTATGTGCAATCCCGGCAACTTTCTCAATATCAATAATATCGCTGTTAGGATTTCCCAGGCTCTCAATAAAAATTGCTTTTGTATTCGGCTTAATTGCAGTTTCAAAATTTTCTGCATCGCTTCCGTCAACAAATGTGGTTTCTATCCCAAAGTCTGTAAGAGTATTTGCAAAGAGATTGTATGTGCCCCCATATATGGTCTTTGAAGATACAATATGATCGCCGGCAACTGCAATATTTTGAATAGCGTATCCAATAGCAGCAGATCCTGATGAGGTGGCCAGAGCAGCAGCTCCGCCTTCTAAAGCTGCTATTCTCTTTTCGAAAACGTCCGTTGTAGGATTCATAAGTCTGGTGTAAATATTTCCGCTCTCAGTTAAAGCAAACCTTCCGGCAGCCTGGGCACTATCCTTAAATACATAGGATGTGGTCGCATATATGGGCACTGCCCTTGCGTCAGTAGCACTATCCGGCTTTTCCTGCCCTACGTGGATCTGTAATGTTTCAAATCTATAATTCTTATTTGCCATGTCAAAAAATCCTTTCTTATTAATTAATTTTTGTTCCAATATGATTTTTTAACAGTGGCACATTCGTCCGTACCTGAAGTTTTGGCGAAGCAGTTTTTCAAATAGTAGTTTCATAAACAACGCCCGCTTTCATTAATAATATAAAACTTATAGGAATTATATGAATTAAAACAAATTATATTAGGATTTTACCATATTGTCAATAGATAAAAAAAATTATTTAGGAAAATTAGTCCTTAATAATTAAAGTGCAATAAAAGAAAAGTTTAAATGGTTAATTGTACAAACATAATTAAGCGGCGTGGCTGCTGCGATTTAAAGCGAAGCATGGATTGCGTAGCGGGCGCGACTAGAAACTGGATGTTGGAAATGGAGCGCTAAATCGC
>JGI24711J26586_10001650_pt1 | contig 16872 bp, 16 predicted proteins | sample BioPla3DNA1_FD_26586 | JGI IMG/M metagenome (IMG submission 26586)
GGACAATATTTGCTTTTTTTTCCTTTTTTTATGCTCTCTTAGTTGTTTTACTAAACAATGGATTTAGTTGGCAGTATATTACGGTTAACTTGTTGTCTATGATGTTTATTATTTATCCTGCTCAACTTTTTCAACGAAAGATATTTCCGAATTTTAAATGGAAAAAACTCAAACAAAATGAGAGAGGAGAATATGTATTTTAACCATTGCTGTCCGATAGAACTTTTTTAGGCAAATAAAATCAGGGCTGATTCCAAACAATGGATTCAGTCCTTTTAATCAATTTTGCAATTTTAAAAATAATAACCTATGAGTAAAAGCATACATTATCGGACAGTAATGAAAAATGATACATATACCTAATGAACCAAAAGAAAATATTAGTACTTTTGTAATCTAAAATTAAAGATAATTATAAATTAAAAAATAAAGTAATATGAGAAAATTAAATTTGGTTTTACTAACAGCCATCGCAGGATTAATAATGTTATGTATCACAGCGGTAAAGGCACAAAACATGAATAACTACATTACCCTTAATGTGCAACAAGGGGAGTGGATAAGTCTTAGTTTTGCGACAGGTACTGCTAATACTGCCGTAAAGGTAGTTAGCGGTACAACAGATACTACTTTTTATGTTAATAGAGACTGGACGGATGATATAAGCTACTACGCACAGTCCGACACTATGATAGTTTATGGGGATGTAAGAAGTTTTAGTTGTGCCAATAACGGAACTAAGATAATAGGACTTAATGCTTCTAATAATAATACGAGCTTAAAAGAATTGTATTGTGATAGAAATTCTCTTTCTACTTTAGATGTTAGTGGATTTACGGCTATACTTGCTTTGTCTTGCTTTGATAATAAACTTTCTTCTTTAAACCTTAGTGGGCTTGCAACTCTGCAATTTTTGGCTTGCAATAAAAATTCTATTTCTTCTTTAGATATTAGTGGGCTTACGGCTTTAAGTTATTTGGCTTGTGAAGGGAATCAGCTTTCTGCTTGCGGATTGGATAGTCTTTTCCATCAATTGCCAATAAGACCTAAATATAGTAAAGGAGAGATATACATTAAGGATGGAACAGAGACAAATCCCGGCACTTCTTCTTGCCGTGATACAATAGCTACCAATAAATTTTGGGATGTGTTAGATTTTAATGGTGGTCATGAAAATAGTATACCGATTAAAAACACAACTTATGCTTGCCCGTACTTTACAGGCATAAAAGAAATAAAACAGGATAACATCATTGCCCGTCTTTATCCCAATCCTGTTAGTGGTATGCTCTATATAGAAAGTAGTGCCGAGGTAAATAGGATAGAAATTTATGATGTGCTTGGTTGCCGACAACTTATCGCCACTTACAGCAATAAGATAGACTGTAGCACCCTCAGTGCCGGCATCTACATTCTCAAACTTACCACCTCACAAGGCAATCTTATAAAGAAGTTTGTGAAGGAATAACGATTTTTTTTCTTTACCTAAATAAAAAGAAATAAATAAAAATACTATTTTTGCAAAAGAAATAATTAAAAAATGCACTTAACCTACAACGCAATAAGCTCGCTTTAGAGGGGTTGTTAGTGGACGCTGAGGCTTGGTTACTGAGCTTGTCGAAGTACTCGAAGCGTCCATTCGTAATTTTTAATTGTTTATTCGTAATTGTTCATTCTTTTCAACCGCAAAGGACGCAAAGATTCTACGCAAAGAACGCAAAGAAACTCTGCGACCTTGGCGCATTCTTTGGGAACTCTGCGGTAAAAAAATAAAAGAGAGGTAAATATTTATTTTTTATTGATTGAAACGAATAAATGTATACTTTTGCAACATGAAAAAATAAAAATATTAACAAATAAAAAAAACTGTCCTAATAGAGGGGGACACTTAAATATGAAAAGAAATATTATTTGCGTTTTTTTACTTGTACTAGGATTTAGATTATTAGGGCAAGATGTACTCTATAAATTATCGTTTACGATTAATGGAGAGAAACAAGAATTAAAGAATAATTTTACCCTTTATTTTGTTCATGTAAAAGATGGAGAAAAAATTATTTATGTACCTAAAATACAAAATGATACTTTTTATTTGTCTAATATATTATCGGAAGGTAGGAAGCCTTCGATGGAAAAGACATTTTATTATTGGATTCTAAAGTACAAGAGGAAAATATATATTATTCATTATGGAGTTTTACGTTTCTATGAAGATCCGGTTGATTTAGAAATAGTCTTTGAAACAGTTTCTCATGATAAATTTGATAAAAATAAGTGGACTGGTTCATATAGCCCAACTAATTTAGAAAATATTCAGGAATATCAAGGAATTATTCATATTTCATGGACAATTCCTGCTATTGGAATTTTAGCAACTCAAAAACTTATTGATTTAAAATACTATTTTAAGGAGGGAAAAGAATTGTTGAGTTTACCAACTCACGGTAAAAAGAAAGGATGTTGTACTAAATCTAAACGAAAAGTCGATACTAATCCAAACGGATGGGGGATTTGGGAATGAATTTGATAAGGTAATGCCCCACCTTATGCTTTTTAACCGCAAAGAACGCAAAGAAACTCTGCGACCTTGGCGCATTCTTTGGGAACTCTGCGGTAAAAAAACAACAATAGTATAACAAGAAAGAAAAAAAACTTCGCTCAAAATCTTTTTATCTAATTTATTCCTCTAATCGGTTATTGGAATCAAGTAGTAATTCATCGTTTTTCACTGTTTTGTCTATCAGGCGTTGGTCGAGTGACTTGCTGGTATTGGCACCTAATTTTTTAATGTTTTCCATACGTCCGATAATGGTATCGCCTTTTTTAGTGGAAGTTGTAAGTTTATTCATAGCGGCATCATAATCAGCCTTTGTTGCTTTGATACGCTCGCCGATTTTAATTAAATCTTCGGTGAAAAGCACAAATTTATCGTATAGCATTCCACTTTCTTTGGCAATGTCCAATACGTTTTTTTTCTGATTTTCTTGTTTCCAAATAAACGAAACGGTACGCATACTTGCCAAAAGGGTAGAAGTAGAAACCAATACAATATTTTTAGCCAAAGCTTTGTCGAACAAATCGGGGTCGTTTTGCAAGGCTAATGTTAAGGCAGGTTCCAAAGCGAAAAATAAAAACACAAAATCAGGGGAATTAATACCGTATAAAGACGGATAATTTTTACTGCTAAGGTCTTGTATATGCTGATGAATGCTGTTGATGTGTTGTTTTAAAAAAGTGTTTTTTTCGTCATTGTCTTCGGAGTTAAAATGTTTTTCGTAGGCAACAAGCGATACTTTGCTATCGATAATAAAATTTTTACCTTCGGGAAGTTTAATGAGGTAGTCCGGTCTTAAAATATTGCCGTTTNCCGTTCTAAAACTCTGCTGAGCAATAAAATGCACGCCTTTTTGCAAGCCTGATTTTTCCAATAATCGTTCCAATTGCATTTCGCCCCAATCGCCTTGAGTTTTGCTGTCGCCTTTGAGTGCCAATGTTAATTTTTGAGCATCTTCGCTCATTTGTTTGTTAATGTTAATAATATTTTTTAGTTCTTCGCGTAAACTTGCTTTTTCACGCGTCTCGTTGCTGTAAGTATCTTCTACTTTTTTTTCAAAATTTTGAATTTTTTCTTTTAAAGGATTAAGAATATTGCCGATTTTTTCTTCGTTGAGTTCCGAAAATTTCTTGGTTTTTTCTTCTAAAATATCGTTGGCTAAAAGACGAAATTCTTTGTTTAGTTTTTCGTGCAGATTTTCAATATCTGTTTTTTGCTGTTCTAATTTTTCTTCCAATGTAGCATTAATGGCTTTGTATTGTGCTATTACAGAAAGGTTTCCTTTGATTTCGTTGTTGTTGCTTTCAATAGTTGCTTTGTAGTCTGCTATTTCTTTTTGTAAATCGTCAATGCGTGCTTGCATTGATTGCTGCATTGCTTTTAATGGGATTACATCTTCTGCATTTTGTTTTAATTCTTTGTTTTGTTTATGGAGCAATACATATACTATTGCTGTGGATATGAGACCCAATCCTAATCCTAAAAGTAAAAATACTATGTTCATCGCTTTTTATTTATTATTTGCAAAGGTACAAAAAAGTTGCATAGAGTGGGAGAGGAAAACATTACATCTTAAAAAATCGCAGTTAAAATTTTGCCGTCAACAGCTGTGTTTTTATTGAATAAGGAGGCTTAAAATAATAAAATAGGAAAAAAAGAGTTTAAAATAAAAAAGAAATTTGTTTTTATAGCTCAATAATATCGGATAAGCATGCGCTATTTTGTACATTTAGCATACAATGGGTCAAAATATTACGGTTGGCAAATGCAAGCCAATCGGCTGAGTGTGCAAGAAGTGCTTACGACTGCTTTTAAGGTTTTATTAAAAGAAGAAATTACACTTACGGGGGCGGGTAGAACCGATGCGGGAGTGCATGCTCGGTGTTTTTATGCTCATTTCGATACGGAAAAAGTATTTACTGCGGATGAAATAAAAAAAACAGTATATAGCTTAAATAGTTTTTTACCTTCCGATATTACTGTTTATAATTTGTTGGCGGTAGCTGCCGATGCTCACGCTCGTTTTGATGCCATTGAGCGTACTTATCGCTATTATATAACGACATGCAAAAATCCTTTTGTTTTAGATACGGCTTATCGTATTTATTTTCATCCTGATATACTTACTATGAATGCTTGTTGTAAAGAGCTTTTATTGCATAGCGATTTTACAAGTTTTGCCAAATTACACAGCGATACTGCTACGAATAATTGCCAAATTACACATGCTCTATGGGAAGAGGAAAATGATTTATTGGTGTTTACAATTACTGCTAATCGATTTTTACGCAATATGGTGCGTGCTATTGTCGGGACATTGTTGGAAGTAGGACGTAGAAAAATAAGTGAAGAAGATTTTAAAAACATTATTCTTTCAAAAAACCGTTGCGAAGCAGGAACTTCGGTCCCGCCTTATGCCTTGTTTCTCGAAGCTGTAAAATATCCTTATCTACCTTAGTTTAGCACCCAAATCTTTTGTGTAAGCTGCAATTAAGTTATCCATCACTTTGTTTATTTCATCGTTAGTGAGTGTTTTGTTAGCATCTGAAATAACAAAATTGACGGCATAAGATTTTTTGTTTTCTTCTAAATTTTTTCCTTCATATACATCGAAAAGTTGAACCGATTTAATGAGGTTTTTCCCGACTTTAAATGCTATCTTTTCAATTTCTTCGTAGTTAATGTGTTTGTCTATCAATAAAGCAAGGTCGCGATGTACTTCGGGAAATTTATTGAGTTCTTTATAAATTATTTTTTTCTTATCTATCGAAGACAATAGTTTATCGCAATTTATTTCGGCGTAATACACGTTTTGCTTAATGCCGAATGAAGTTAAAACATCTTTTCTTACTTCCCCAATACTGATAATAGTTTCATTGTTGCGGCTATATTGAAGCACATTAAGCAATGCGGCATGCGATTCGAGGCTGATGGTTTGTAGGCTTTGAATGGGCAATCCGTTGATGGATAATATGTTTGAAATCATATTTTTCAAATAGAAAAAATCCAACTCTTGTTCTTTGATTTGCCACGAACCTTCGTTCAGTTGACCTGTGGCAAAAAGAGCCAAGGTGTTTTGTTGAGGAAATCGTTCGACAACGCTGTCGTTTTCCGTTGTATTAATATCTTTTTTGTAAATACTTCCGAATTCATACAGTCGTAGGTTGAAATTAGAATGATTAATATTGCGTATAATGGTTTCTAATCCCCCCAACAATAGATTTTGTCGCATGTTTTGAAGCTCTTTACTTAAAGGATTGAGCAGGTCAATGCTTTCGTCTTTATTGATAAAGTCAAAATTATTGTATTCGTTTTTTGTCAAAGAATTGTTGATTATCTCGTAAAAACCGTTGTGAGATAAATAAGAAGAGGTTTTTTCTTTGAATGCAATAAAAGGACTTTCTTCAATTGATGAAATAGTATAATGAAAGTTGGTTTTAAAACCGATGTTATTGTAGCCGTAAATGCGTAGAAACTCTTCAATAACATCTACTTCACGTGTAACGTCTTCTTTATAAGTAGGAACGGCAAGTCGAATTGCCTCGTCGGTTTCATTGATAATTTTGATTTCTAAAGCAGTAAGAATTTGTTTTACTTTTTCTTTTTCGATAGTAGCACCCACTATTGTATTTAAACGATTGAAATGCAGGTTTACTTCTTTTTCTTTAATTACTTCCGGATAAACATCTGTAATTTCGGAGATTTCACCGCCTGCTATTTCTTGGATAAGTAAGGCTGTGCGTTTTATAGCATTTACGGTGATAGACGGGTCGCAGCCGCGTTCATAACGAAACGAAGCATCTGTTTTTAGTCCGTGATGTTTAGCTGTTTTTCGAATAGAAACAGGGTTGAAATAAGCACTTTCTAAAAACACATTGGTCGTTGAAAGGCTTACACCGGAATCTTTTCCGCCAAAAACGCCTGCCATACACATAGGCTCGGTAGCGTTGCAAATCATTAAGTCGGTTTTTGTTAATGTTCTTTTTACATCGTCAAGGGTGGTAAATGACGAGTTTTCTTTTGCATTTTGTATAATTACGTGATTGCCATTGATACGGTCGGCATCAAAAGCGTGTAGGGGTTGTCCCATTTCTAACATAACAAACTGTGTAATATCCACAATATTGTTGATAGGACGTATGCCGACGGCGTTGAGCGTATGCTTTAGCCAGTCGGGCGATTCTTTTACTTTTACCTTGCTGATATATAAGCCCGTATATCTCGGACATGCTTTTGGTTCTTGAATGGTGATTCGGATAGGGTTGGGGTATGTTTTTTTTGGAAAACGACTGACATCAGGATAGGTTAAGTTAATGTTTTGTAAATGTGTTTTAATATAAGCAGCGACATCGCGTGCTACTCCTATGTGCGAGACGGCATCGCTGCGATTGGGCGTTAGTCCGATTTCAAAAACAGTATCCGTAACTACCTTAAAATACTCTTTAGCAGGCGTGCCGACAGTGGGAAAATCATTGAGAACCATAATTCCTTCGTGCGAATTTCCTATTCCTAATTCATCTTCGGCACAAATCATACCTTCGGAAGCTACATCTCTAATTTTGGATTTTTTGATAACAAAAGGCTCTCCGTTGACAGGGTGTAAAGTGGCACCTATTGTAGCTACTACTACATGCTGACCTACAGCAACATTGGGTGCTCCACATACAATGTTTAGCAATTCGGGCTTTCCGATATCTACTGTTGTTATATGCAAGCGGTCGGCATTGGGATGCTTTTCGCAAGTAATCACTTTGCCTATATACACATGTTCAAGTCCTCCCTTTATGCTTTCGTAAGTGTTTACAGCTTCCACTTCGAGACCGATATTTGTTAAAATATCGGACATTTGAGCAATAGCTAAATCAACATTGATGTATTTTTTTAACCAATTGTATGATATATTCATAAATGTTTATTTTAGTTCTTTCTTTTTTCTTGAATTGATGATATAAGTCCTCGAATTGATGTTTTTATATAATTTTCTTTGTTTTTTATTGTAATTATTGACAGGATGTAAATTTCCTCTTTGTTTTCTTTGTCTATATATTTTATGTGTCGGGTCGGTACCCATAGCCGGAAATCTGTAATTGTCTGCTTGCTTAAAGCTTCTGCGAGCTCTAGTAAAATGTATTGAAGGTAAATCGAATGAGTATTGTATGCCGATAGCAGCATAAGAAAAACCTTCAAATTTCTTTAAATCGGATTGGTATGCGTCTAATGCGTCGTTTGCAACCCAGCGATACATTAAATCGAAGGTAAATCGCCAATTTTCGCTAAAATTATAGCCGAAACCAAGTCCGAAAGGCATTGAAAATGCATGCGTAAAATTTTTCGGTTTCTCTTGGATATATTTGTTTGATTCTAAATCTAATAATGATGTTTTAAAAGCATAAACTCCCGCACCCAAATGTAGGTTTAATTGCCAATCGTCAATGTTGGTAAAAGCAAAAACATTCATACTGTTTAATAAGCTAAATTCGTGGGTGTGATAGGATTTGAATTTTAAATTCAAATGGGAATTTTTGCCTTCTATATTTCCATATAAAATATTGAATCGTAGATTCCAAGCAGGAAAAATATCGTATCCTATAGACAATTGACACATGGCATTTCGATTTTGGTAAAAATCTTTTGTGAAAGGATCGCTTATCAATAATTTATTTTTCGTATTACTTATATCTCCAAAGAAATTATTGATTCCTACATTTAATCCGACATGCCAGTTGTTTCTATTATTGCTTCCATAATATTGCCCATAGCCAACGGATAGGAAGGCATAAAGAAAGAGTAATGTACAGCTAATGCGTTTCATGTATAGGAAATATGTTTTTCTAAATCAATTTATTGTATATAATATGTGTTAAAAGGTTTTTAATCTGCAAAAATAGTTAAAATATCTTTAAAAAATGATACGATTGAGTTAAAAGCTAATATTTCTATTAAGTTTATGTTAAGAAATTATTTGCTACAAGCAAGAGTGTTTGTTTTTAGGGTGTTTACTAATTACATACTAAAAAAAAACGGAAAGATAGTTTATTATCTTTCCGCAACAATAACAATTATAGTACAATAAGTACAGAAGTAAGGATATTATGAATGAGTGTAAGCGTATTGTGCAATTTTAAATACGCGATTATTCATTAGTCCCGAATGTTTTTTTGCTCTTTCAATAGAATATCCTTGGTTTTTATAATGTAAAAACAATCGAAAAGCTAAGCATAACGATTGTATTGCATCTTCATTTTTAATGGCTAAGTTTATATTTGTGTTTATTTTTTGATTGTCTCGTAGTTTACACCAATCCACAAAATTGTCCAAATAGATTAATTTTCTCTTTTTTAATGATTGATAAAAATCACTTTCTTCATAATTTTTAGATAATTGACTTAGTTGGTAAATGTCTGTCAGACATTCTTTTCCTTTTGCTTTTTCTAATTCTTGAATGATTTTCTCTATAGGTTCTTTTTTCTTAACCAACATTTCGTTGTATATAAATAAGGTATAGAGATTAAGATCTATTTGTAGGTCAGGGAATAAGTCGAAAGCTTCTATTTGATTGTCGGCTCCTTCCTGTAGTTTCGTAGCCATTGATTTTTTCTTATTCAACTCAAACTCTTGAGCTTTTTCTTTAAGTTCTTCCAATAAGATAGGGATGGCTTCGTTTACGTTTTCCATTACTTCAAAGGTATTCCAAATAAGTTTGATGTACTTACTTGATAACGGCAAACCAAAATAAGATAGAATTTCTTTTTCTATTGCAACTTTTTCTACAAATTTTTCTCCATTATTAGTAGGACCTCCTTCTAAGGATAACTCCGTGTTTAAGAGATAATAATTCCGTATAGTATCTTTTATATTGTAAACTTTTTCCATATTATGTCGATATGTCATTCTTATACGACGGCTATTTAAAAAAGTTCTATGTTTATGGAAAATAGTTGAATTTTTAAAAAAATGTTGTTTTGTAAGGAAAGCTGAGGCTATAAAATGCGAAAAGCTGTCCGAGAAGACAGCTTTTCAAGTTAAAACTTTTAAACCAATGAAAAAAACTCAAATTTATGAAGCCATTTTATTTAATTTAATCATCAATCCTGATTTCAAATTAGCGGCTTTGTTTTTATGTATTATTCCTTTTTTAGCAACCTTATCAATGATTGATACTACTTCCGGCATTTTGCTTTTTAATTCCGCAGCATCATTAATAAGTCTTGCTTTTTTAATAGAATTACGCATTGTCTTAGCCCAATAACGATTCTCTAAACGTCTTTTTCTGTCTTGCCTGATTCGTTTAAGTGCCGATTTATGATTTGCCATTCTTTTATATTATTAATCTTTTAAAATTTTAGACTGCAAAAGTATAAAATTTTTTGATATGATTGCAGGTAATTTGTGTTTTTTTTATTAATTTTTTATTTTAGTCCAACATTAAGCTCATATAAGGACAGTAAGTAGGAAAAACAGAGTAAAGAGAAGATAGCTCTTCCGTTTTGTATCCTAATAGTAATCCGGATAATAGATTGATGTCAATAACAATATTTGAAGCAGTAGTTGTTGGATGGCATTGTCCGTTATGGATGAGGTAATGTTTGTTGTTAGTCGGTATCTGTTGGTCGATAAGCGTAAAATGAAAGTTGATGTTAGGGTGAGCTTTGGCATAAATGTCAAGAAATAAATCCGGATTGATAATTCTTGCCATTCCTTTAGTTATTCCATTTTCTTTTTTACGACAAAGTCGAATGACTTCTATTTCACGAAGCGAAAATTTGATAAATAAATAATTGAATAGGCTGTGTTTTGCTTCTAAATCGTCATAAATAAAATCTTTCACAATTATTTTATTATTCCATTCGTTGATGAAACACAATCCTTTTATTTGGTTATTTGCTTCAACCACAACGACTTGTCCTTTTTCTATTTCGTAGAATGTGAGTATGGCATCAAAATCTTCCTTGCTTTTTTGAACACAAAGATTTTGCTTTGCTAAATAAGAAGCGTAGTAAGCGTAGGTTTTTTCTTTATCTGTAAGAGGTTTTGTCTTGTAGTCGGTTGAAACGGCATAAGTTTTGTCGAGTGTGATTTTTTCCGTTGTATATACGAATGCATTGTTGTAGCCTATGCGTTCGTAAAATTTGATAAGCCATTCTTCTTGAGGTATTAATGTTGTTAAAGGGACATTGTTTTTTTGCATTTCTAAAAAAGCGGCTGTCAGTAATTTGGTCATAATTCCTCTGTTTTGGTAAGAGGGTAGAGTAGCGGCACCCGAAATGTAGGCAGATGGAAGCCTATGTCCGAAAAACGTGAAATCGTAAGCTAACATTTGAAAACAAGCAACTGCCTTGTTGTTGTCCAAATAAACTAATGTGTTTTCGTTTTTATATTTTTTGCTGAAATAGAAATTGATAAAATCGTCCGAATCGTCGGGAAAAGAGATTTGCCAAATGTTTCTCACCTCATCTTTTAGTCGATTGTCGGCATAAGTTATCATAGTTTATTATTTTAGAGTAGCAAAATATTTTTTCAGAAGAATACTTGGGTGATAAGATAATTTGGATTGACGCAGTCCGGGGTCGTTCACATCTTCTTCTCTATTGACATATTGGAAACTTTGCATTTCGTGTTCGACAAAAAGTTGATTGATAGTAGGATAAACGCCATGATATGCTTTTAATCCTTTTTCGATTTGCACATCGAAAATTTTGTCGTTGAGTGCTTGTCCAATGGTAAAAGCAACCGTTTTGTTATCTACTCGTAGTACGCCTCCTTTCAGGTCTAAGTAAGGGAATATTTTCAATGCAATTTCAACGGCACAGCTTTCTTGCTCTAAAAGGCAGTTTTCAAGACCATGGTCGTTTTCTGCTTTCCACATTTCGTGCATGGCTAAGCATTCGTCAACGTCTTCGTATCGAAGAGGGGAGTAGGTGTAGTTATAAGACTTCTTAAATTGATTAATGTGATTGCGTTTAGCTTGGTATTTTTTTCCTTTTAAATGCAATAAGTCTTCTACATTATAAATATAATCGAAATTTTCTCTTCTTTCTTCAAATTCAAATTGATTGGGATACATGGCTTCAAGCATCTCTTTCATTTCGACGGTGAGATATACCATTTTAAATGTATAATTGTTTTGTTTGCTTGCTGTTATCAATTTGTCAATAGCAGGTTGAGCATTTCCATTTCCTATAGGAAAATTGAACATTGGTGTATTTTCGTCTTTCAGATTAGCCAATATCAACATATCGTCAATAAAAGTATAATGAGGTTTAAAAGCATCGTTCCATAATATCATATTAGAAAAACTCCAGTTGCAGAGCAAATAAGGATTTTGATATAATAACGGCTGTAGTAGTGTTTTATCCGATAGTTTTACAGGTTGAAACTGTAACATAATATTAAATTTATCTAGATTTTTTTACCTTAACTATATTAAAAACGCAAAAAAACTCTTTTTGTTTCCCATTCCGAGCTTAAAAAGTGCTAACTTTGCAATTCTTAAAATCATGCGAAATAAAATACTTAAGAGTTAGATAATGAAAATAAATAAAGATTTTAAAATAACATATCCTTCTTCGGAAAAGGTATATGTTAAAGGGAAAATTTTTGACATTGCTGTTCCCATGCGAAAAATAACCCTGACAGATACGGTAGAAATTGTTGATAATAAGCGAAAACATTATCCTAACGATCCGATTTACGTATACGATACAAGCGGAGTTTTTACAGACGACAAGGTGGTCATAAATTTAAAAAAGGGCTTGCCGCTGATTCGTGAAAAATGGATAAAAGACCGCGGAGACGTAGAACAGTTGAAGCAACTTTCCTCAGAATATGGAATGAAAAGAATGCAAGATAAGAGCTTAGACCATTTGCGTTTCGAACATATTCGTATGCCTTACAGGGCAAAACAAGGAAGAGGAGTTACGCAAATGTATTATGCAAAACAAGGAATTATCACTGCCGAGATGGAATATGTTGCCATTCGTGAAAATCAAAATGCGGAGGCTATGGGAGTAAAATCGCACATTACGCCGGAATTTGTTCGAGAAGAAATTGCTGCCGGACGAGCTATTATCCCTGCCAATATCAATCATCTCGAATGTGAACCCATGATTATAGGTGCTGATTTTTTGACAAAAATAAATACAAATATCGGTAACTCTGCAACTTCGTCAGGTATAGAAGAAGAAGTTGAAAAATCATTATGGAGTTGTTATTGGGGAGGTGATACGTTGATGGATCTTTCGACGGGCGAGAATATTCACGAAACAAGAGAGTGGATTATCCGCAATAGTCCTGTGCCTATCGGAACAGTACCTATTTATCAAGCGTTAGAAAAAGTAAATGGAGTAGTAGAAGATTTGACATGGGAAATATACAAAGACACTTTAATAGAACAATGTGAGCAAGGAGTTGATTATTTTACCATTCATGCGGGTTTGTTGCGTAAACACATCCCTTTGGCTGCAAAACGATTAACGGGTATTGTTTCGAGAGGGGGTTCTATTATGGCTAAATGGAGTTTGCATCATCGAAAAGAAAATTTTCTTTATACTCATTTTGAAGAAATATGTGAAATACTAAATCGTTATGACACAGGAATTTCTTTAGGGGATGGTTTGCGTCCGGGCAGTATTTACGATGCCAACGATAAAGCTCAATTCGGAGAATTGAAAACAATAGGCAAACTTGCTAAAATAGCTTGGAAACATGATGTGCAAGTGATGATAGAAGGTCCCGGACATGTGCCTATGCATGAGATAAAAGTCAATGTGGAAAAACAAAAAAAATATTGTTACGATGCACCTTTTTATACTTTAGGTCCTATCGTAACCGATATAGCTCCTGCCTACGACCATATTACTTCTGCCATCGGCGCTGCCATGATAGGATGGTATGGAACCGCTATGTTATGTTATGTTACTCCTAAAGAACATCTTGCATTGCCGGAAAGGGAAGATATTCGTGCCGGTATTATTGCTTATAAAATTGCGGCTCATGCTGCCGATATAGCCAAAGGACATCCGACAGCTCGCATACGCGACAATGCTATGAGTAAGGCAAGGTATGAATTCCGTTGGAAAGACCAATTTAATTTGGCATTGGACCCTGCAAAAGCCATGGAATATTTCAGAAGCCGTGAAGGGGGAGACGAAAGAGGTTCGGCTTATTGTACGATGTGCGGTCCTAATTTCTGTGCAATGAGAATATCGAAAGATGTGAAAGACTGCGTAGGAATAATAGCTGAAAATAAAAAATAATAAAACAGGCTGTTACAAAGGATTTGCATCGCCACATACGACTTCTATAGTGTCGCCGCCACGGTATTTGGTAGTGTTTAAGTCTTCGCAAGATAAAGAATTGTGAATCGTTTTTTCGTATTCGTCAAGGATTGCTTTGCCTGCTACTTCTTTGCAACTGCAAGTGTGTTTATTACACGAAAGAAAAACACTTCCGCAAATTATAAATATGAAAATTTTAATGTCCATTATGTTTAAAAACAGTGATTTTTTTGCAAAGATATAATTTTTTCTGTTTCTTTTTAGTCAAGCAAATAAAAAAATCGTTTTTGTTTGCTTTCAAAAAATTTTTTTAGTTAATATTCCTTTTGCACAATTTTCACAATTCGATTGTTTAACACATCCGATAGTTACAACATTTAACAATACTATAAACAATGACATTTGTAGTGTTTTTTTTTACAACTTTTCTTTTTCTTTCGTTAGTTACATACTTTTTCATGATTTTTCGTTTTTAGTTTATAACTTAATAAACTTCTTTTTCACTTCTCTTTTTTCGGTTTTTATTTGAATGAAATACATCCCTTTATGCAATTCACTAATATCTATTGATGCGTTTATTTCATTAATCAACAAGTGTTTTATTTGTTTTCCCGTTAAATCATACAGTATTATTTCTTTTATTACCTCATTACCGGTTTCAATTTTTAATTGGTCGTTACTCGGATTGGGATAAACCGTCGTAGTAGTAGTTGAAGCGTTATTGTCTATTATGTCAACAAAATCAGAATAATAAAATACATAATAAGTGCCTTTCTCTCCATTGCAATTAATATAAAATCTTCTTAACTCATTACCGTCAATATCGTATTCCGATTCATAAATATTCAAACATTTAAATATTTCTTCTAACGAATTCCATGAAAATAATGTTTGAGTCATTTTCTGATAGTTATCATTGTATTCATAGGTGTATTTTTTATAGTTTATCCACTTTTCGTTTGTTCTATCCCAAAATTTACAATCATATTCTGTTATATATCCATTTTCATCGTATGAATATATAAATAATGTGTCGTTTACAGTTGAATCTTTATGTAAAATAAAACGTTGTCCAAGTACTTCTGTTAAAAGATCATTTTCATTATAACTATAGATGTATTTATATGTTTTTACTTTTCCTACTCTATTTGTTCTTTCGCTCAATAATCCTTTTGAGTTGTATAGAAAAGTATCTATCATTACTTGGCTATTACTCCACGATTTTGTTTCATAGTCCCATTGGTTATAAGATTCTTTTGCCAAATATTTTTTTAATTTTTTTATTGTATAAACATAACTTTTTTTATAATTGTTTTCTAAGGTATCAACTTTTCTATATTCTGTTTGACATATTACTGAATCTAAATCAAAATTATTATAGAAATACTTATATCTCCTGTAATCGTAGGGTTCACCGTCATTATTAAACATTTGGTACAGTTCTTCCGTACATAATCCGTTTTGATTGTAATTCATAGAAAGTACATAGCTGTTTGTCCAATAATTATGGGGGACAAAATCCTGCGCTAGCATTTTCGTATATAATCCTTGGGTATTGTATGTATATACCCAACGCCGATAAGGACTACCATCCGGTTTATACTGTACTATGCTGTCCGTCATTTTTATTGAATTGTTTTTTTGAGGAACTGATAATTGGTGTAAAAATAAAGAATCTTGTTGGGAATGCGTGTTCCAAGTTATAAAGAGTGCAATTAATGTGAAAAACAAATGTTTACACGATAAAATTTTATACAAATTTAAGGGTTTCATGATTTATTGAATTTAAAGTTAATACTGCTGCTATTTATTTTTTTCTTCAGATAATTTTTTTGCAAATGTATATGTTTTTTTAATAGAAATTTTCTTTTTTATGATTTTTTTATTGTTGTCCGATAAAATGTGTATTTTTGCTTATGTTTTTTCAAAAAGGGCTGAATCCATTATTGGAAATCAGCCCTGATATATTCCGCTTTGATGGATACAAGCATAGGATTATTTTAAGGACTTAATGGCATAGTTTGCTTATAAACCGTTATTCCACAAGAAAGTTCTAATCCTATGTAATTAATTTTTGATGAAACTTTCCCTTTGTTGTCGGCGAAGGAAAAGTTAGAAAACTCATAGCTTCCGTTATACACATCCGACGGACAGTATTTTGCAATCAGAGATACCCCAAAAGAATGATATTTTTTGGTGTGGAATAGCAATCCGAATTTAATAAAACCTGAAGTATAACAGCGTTTTCCTATGTGTTCTATACACATATTGAAATCAGCATTAGATGTGTCTCTTAAGTATGTATAGGTAAACATACCTTCGATTTTTGGTAGAAGTACGTTAAATTGGATGCCTATGTCCACAAAATAATTGACCTTTTTATCTAAAAATGTTTCATATTTTAAAGAAAGGGGGAAAAGCCATGCATGGAAAAAATAAATTCTATCTTTGTGTGATTCCTTATCGAAAGATTTCCCTTCTATTTGTGAAGGTACATCAAAATCAAAATGAAACGTGTAGGGATGAAACATATAGCCGGCGTCTGCAACGACTGATAAATTTTTGTATAAACGTTGCTGTAAACCTACTCCGACTTCAAAACTGAAAGTAGGTGCGGTTTTTAACGATTTTTCCCCTTCACTTTTAATTTTTAAGGAATTAAATAGTACCGGATTGACAAACACTCTTATTTGAGTTATATCCTTGCATATAGGCTGTGCCTGACTCATTCCTACGTACATCCAACCAATTATTATCCATAGAATACTCTTGTTTTTCATGTTTTTGAAATTAAATTAATACCAATCGAGAGTGCTGTTGTAGACGATACCAGCATGAGATGTTGAACTTATTCCTTTATGATAACCTTTAACCCACCCTGACTTAGTTTTAGTCGATACAAGTATTTTATGACGAACTTTTCGTGCTGTAGGTTTAAGAACATAATTAGTCGACCCTTAAAAACATTTTAATTTATTGAATATCATTAAAATAATTTGTAAAATATATTGAAGATATTGCAATTATTTGTATCTTTGCAAC
>JGI24711J26586_10001656_pt1 | contig 16808 bp, 13 predicted proteins | sample BioPla3DNA1_FD_26586 | JGI IMG/M metagenome (IMG submission 26586)
TATCATAGCACTATGCAGCGTGAATTTCAATGCAGGGACAAGCAAAAAATTTGTTATAGTTTTTTAAACCATACATGGTAAACATTAGCAATAACTACCGGCAAAGCTGCGGACATGTTATCATAATAAATTTTGCTAATTAGCAGTGAAATTAACTTTTTGAAATTGACCCGGTTTTCCTGACCCCAATCCACAATATTACAGGAAAAATAGCTGCAAATAAAAGCCCGGTTTTTAATCCGGCCTCTGTGGAATCTATACTGGAAAACCAATTGACTGTAAAAAAGTTTGGCGCTTTCTGAACCGCGTTTGAAATCAAGCCGACCAGGCCAGGACCTAAAGAGCATCCAACATCACCGGCTAANGCNAATAAAGCAAACANAGCTGTTCCACCNCGGNGAAATTGTTTTGCCGCAAGACTGAGTGTCCCCGGCCACATCATTCCTACAGCAAATCCGCATAACGCACAGCCAATCAGAGATATAACCGGCAGTGGTGAAAAAACCGTAAGAAGATAGCTAACAACGCACAGAAAACTGCTGAAGGTTAAGGCCTTTTGGAGGTTCATTTTCGATCCTTTGATACCATAAAGTACCCTTGATAAACCCATTAATGCCGCAAATGCACACGGGCCAAGCAGATCTCCCACGGTTTTTGAAACACCCAGGCCTATTTCGGCGAAAAGAGAAGACCATTGCGACATAGCCAGTTCTGCAGAGCCGGCACATATCATCAGAATAATAAAAAGCCAAAAATATTTCTGATAAATAAGTTTACGCAATGGTATTTTTTGTTCATCCTCAACTATTTTCCTCAGCGGTACCTTTGAAAACAGAAATATATTTACCGCGGGCACGAGTGACCAGATTATGGGAAGATAATACCAGTGATTTATTCCGGCAAGCAAAAAAAACAGTGTTGATAACAGAACCACCGCAACATGCCCCCAGCAGTAAAAAGAATGCAGAAGACTCATAGCCGACGCTTTTTCATCCCCTGGCAGAGATTCTACAATTGGGCTTATCAGCACTTCTATTAAGCCTCCGCCGATTCCATTCAAAATAACAGCTACTAATAGACCGGTATATCCATCGGCAAAGATAAACGGCAAAATTCCCATTGCCAGGAGCCCTGATAAACTAAAAACATGAGCAAATACTGCACAAATACGGTAACCAAATTTGTCGGCATATTTAGCTGAAATAATATCAGTAATAATCTGAATTCCGAAATTCAGCGAAATAAGAAGGCCTATCCGTTCAAGTGTTATATCAAACTCCCTCTGAAAGGTAACAAACAAAAGGGGTGAGAGGTTGTTTATTATAGATAGTGTAATGAAACCAATATAGCTTGCATATAAAGTATGTTTATAAGTTAACTTCATGCTGTGTCCTTTCCAGTAACTTTTCAAATATCATACCATACCAAAGTTTTAGTGGCAATTAATGAAGTAAAACAGCATAAAAAAGGCGAAGCAAAACTTCAAGGAAATTTAAAAATAAGTTGAATATGGAAGATTGAAGTGCTATACTTTTTATGGAAAGGTTATGATATTATTTTTTACTCCAGGTTGTCACCGATTTTAAAGTTCTATTAAATACATTTAAGCGAATTTGTTTTAAGGAAAGATATTATATCAGTACTTTAATTATTTGGCGTTGTTTCAGATCATGTATGGCTTAATTATAATTGCGGCAAGTCGGGTATTATGCCATTAACGGAAAAAGCTCCTGTTATGCGGTAAAAAGGCGCAAGCCCCGGTTAAGCTGTCCGGATCTGTTATATTTATAGTAAAAGGAGTTGAAATTTAATGTTTTGTCAAAGTTGTGGCAAACAGCTTAATGAAGGTACAAAATTTTGTACTTCGTGTGGTAAGCCGGTAAGTAACCCCGAAAGTGGTCCCGTCAATGCTGGTCCGGGTGTGCCTCCTCCTCCGGTTCAGCAGAACCCTTACGTGCAGCAGAGCCCTTCCGCACAGTATGGACCTCCTGAGCCGCTGAATTATAAGATTTTCGGCGAGAACCTTCCGGCGGTTTCCATTCGCCTTCAGGCTGGTCAGAGCATATACACCCAGTCCGGAGGAATGACATGGATGGACAGCGGTATTAGCATGCAGACGAATATGCAGGGAGGCCTTATGAAAGGGATCGGCCGAATGTTTTCCGGTGAATCATTGTTTATGGCTACATATACCGCTAACGCTCCCGATCAGGAGATTGTAATTGCCAGTGCGTTTCCCGGGCACATTGTTGCGGTTGACGTCGGAAAATGTCCGGTTATCGCCCAAAAAAGCGCTTTCCTGTGTGCCCAGCCAAGCGTAACTTTAAGCGCATATGTAACAAGAGGCCTTCGTGCCGGACTGTTCGGCGGGGAGGGCTTTGTCATGCAGCGTTTATCCGGCGCGGGCATAGTGTTTTTTGAAGTGGATGGAAGCCTTGTTGAGAGAACATTGGCTCCTGGTGAAACGGTAAAGGTGGATACCGGTAATGTTGCCGCGTTTGAAGAAACAGTGCAGTACTCGGCTGAAATGGTTAAAGGCTTTAAAAATATATTGTTTGGCGGGGAAGGTTTGTTTCTTACAACTTTAACCGGTCCGGGAAAGGTATGGTTGCAGACAATGAGCATGTCTGAGTTTGCGAAAGGGATAATTCCATTTTTGCCGACCAGTTCCCGATAAATATCTTAATAGTTTTGATAAAGTGCCTAAAAATGAAATATATCAACTGCCCGGGTCAGGTGGAGCTTAGTCTCCACCTGACTTTGTGAACACAGCGAATTGATTCATAACTTTTTGCTAAAATTGATCTTTTGTTAATTTTTCTATAAGGCTTACATCGGATTCTTTAGTTAGCGGTCTGACTGCCGGCCCTTCTATAATATCCCCTGAAAATGTAAATCTGGAACCGTGACAGGGGCAGTCCCAGGATTTCTCCGCGGAATTCCAGTTCAGTTCGCAGCCCATATGGGTACATGTTGTATTTACCATATGAAGCTCTCCCTGATCGTCACGATACACACCTGTCCTGTCGCCGTTTGATTCAATAATGTCCGCTTCTCCGGGCTTGATATTATAATTTTCAGATACCGGTTTTATTTTTCCGCTGATAAAGTGCTTAGCAACATCCAAATTCTCAACAATAAAATTTTTAACTGATCCGGCAATGTTTTTTCTGGACGGATCGAATACATTCTGCCACGGGTTCTCGCCCTTTGATATCAGGTCTCTTATTATCATTGCGCTGACCATGCTGCTTGTCATTCCCCATTTCTGGAAACCTGTCGCTATATAAAGGTCCGGGGTGTCTGGAGCATAATTGCCTATATATGGGATACCGTCAAGAGTCATGCAATCCTGGGCAGACCATCTGTAAGGGATATCGTCGATTGTAAAAATATCTCCGGCAAATTCCGCAAGAGCGCGGTAATGGTTGTTTAAATCTTTTCCTTGCCCTGTTTTATGGCTTTCTCCCGCGATGAGCACCAATTCGTCCGAATCATTGTTTAAGCCTCTTAAAGAGCGAGAAGGGTCTTCGGCATTGATATACATTCCTCCCGGGTACTTTTCCCGCGCTTTTACAGCAATAATATAAGCCAGTTCACAGTACAGCTTCGAAAAGTACATCCCTTTCTTTTGAATAAACGGGTAATGGGATGCAATTATTACTTTTTTTGCAGTAATCTTTTTTTCCTGTTCCGTTGTGAGGATATAATGGTTATTAACTTTATCAATTTCAATTATTCTGCTTTGTTCAAATATCCTTACGCCTTTTTCATTTATCTTTCTTGTTAGCGGGACAAGAAATTTTCTTGGATGGAACTGAGCCTGGTTATCAAACCTGACAGCGGCTTTTACAGGAATTGGGAGTGGAATTTCATTTACTAATGAAGCTTTAATTCCAAGATCGGATGCAGTTCTCGCCTCATTCTCGATAGCGTTTATGTTTTTATCCTTTTGTGTGTACACATACGCGGATTGAGGAGTGTAATCGCATTCAATGCTGTTTGCTTCGGCGATTTTTAATATTTCCCGTATAGCGGCTTCATTAGCGTCGGCGTATTGTTTTGCAAGTTCTCTTCCCATTTGGTTTTTTATTTTATCGTAAATTAAGCCGTGCTGTGACGTAATCTTTGCCGTAGTATGCCCCGATGTCCGTTCGCTGATCCGTCCGGCGTCAACAATTACCGTGTCGATGCCTTCGCCGTTAATAAGCAGAGCACATAATAAACCGGCCATACCACCTCCGACAACGGCGCAATCGGCAGTAATGTCTTCAGTCAATTGCGGATAATCGGTTTGTTCGGTTGTGAAAAGCCAGTAAGAGCAAGGCTGTCCGGATAAATTTAGTTTATCGTCATTCATATCAGATCCTCCGAATTAAGGTTATTTCTAATGTGCAGCCCAAAAAAGCGGCTTTACAAAACATTAGTATTTATCGGAAGAAGAAAAATATCCGTAAAAGATTTAAATGTTTTTTAGCTTTTTATTGCTATAAATTGATTATATAATAGTAATGAAAGGTATAAGGTGATTTTATATGATAGCAAAATTGGACGCTTATAGAATATTCTGCGAGGTAGCAAAACATCGGAGTTTTTCAAAAACCGCAAAATCATTATATATGACGCAGCCGGCGGTAAGCCAGGTGATTATGAATCTGGAAAGAGAGCTTGATACCCGTCTTTTTACAAGAACATCAAAAGGGGTTAATTTAACAAATGACGGCCGCCTGCTTTATGAATATGTTAATTCGGCTATAAATCTTATTAATGTTGGTGAAAAGAAACTTGCCGAGTCAAGGGATCTGTTGACGGGAGAAATGAAAATAGGAGTTGGCGACACAATATCAAGGTATTATCTGCTGCCGTACCTGGAGATTTTTCACAACAGCTCCCCGAATATAAATCTTAAGATAATTAACCGCACGACGATGGAATTATGTGCAATGCTGAAATCGGGAGAAATCGACCTCGCTGTATGCAATTTACCGGTAAAGGATTCGGCGCTTTGCATTAAGAAGTGCATTGACATACACGACATATTTGTGTGCGGGGAAAAATACAGGCATCTTTGTTCCTCGCCTGTAGAAATTGAAGATATTGCGAAATTACCTCTGATTTTTTTGGAGCGCAAGTCCAACTCAAGGCAGTATGTTGAAAGATATTTGGCATCAAAAGGGATTAAAATACAGCCGGAAATAGAATTGGGTTCTCATGACCTGCTTTTGGAGTTTGCAAAATATAACTTCGGCGTTTCTTGTGTTATCGAGGAATTTTCAACTGAATACCTGAATAAGGGTCAGTTGTATAAAATTGAATTAACCGAGGAGATCCCTGAAAGAGCAATAGGGTTTTGTTACCTGAAAAGTGTATCGTTATCAAACGCGGCCCGTAAATTTGTTGATATTACTCAGGAAAGATCCTGATTTCACCGGATTCTCAATCACATTTTTTCCCGTTGGACCGATGCTGGTAAAAAGCCTGACCTCATCAATAAACAACAGCAAAACAAATCTTTCGATAAAGAACATGTGCAGAATACGGAGAAATTTGGTATAATAATATTATTATATTTTTATGAATTTTCATTGTCAGCGGGTTCAAGGCTAATTTAAAATTGTAATAAATATTGTTATTATGTCTTAAGTAAGTATTTTAACCTTTATCAGGGGAGAAAAAAATGTATAAATTGCTTATTGTGGAGGATGAAGCAGAAGTACGGAATGGGATTAGAAACAACATTGACTGGGGAAGCATGGGTTTTGAAGTCATTGCAGAGGCGGGGAATGGCAGGGAGGCACTGGATATTATAGAAAACTCGAAGCCTGATGTTGTAATAACCGATATTACAATGCCTATAATGGATGGCCTTGAACTTTCCTATATTCTCAAGGAAGAGTATCCAACAATTCGTACAATTATTCTGACCGGATATGATGATTTCAAATTTGCTCAGCGAGCAATAAAATACGGCGTATCGGATTATTTGCTTAAGCCTGTCCTGCCTGAAGATTTAAGTAAGCTGATGTTGAGGATAAAAAATGAGATAGATTCGGAAATTGCAGAAAAAGAAGATATACAAAAACTTCGCCTTTATTATCAGCAGAGTATTCCGATAATAAAAGATAAATTTCTGACACTGCTTATNNCAACTGAAATTGAAAACGATGAGATTGAAAACAAAAAAGCTTCATTAAAACTTGATCTTNACGGTGAAGGTTTTACNGCCGCGGCGGCAAGTATAAATTCAGAAACAACTGGTAACTGGGGCAATGATGACTATGAGCTTTTGAAGTTTGCCATTTTAAACATTGCACAGGAGAAAACTAAAAAACGATCAATGGGTGAGGTTTTTTTCCATGCAAATAATCTCGTTTTTATTCTTAAATTTGACAAGTACGACGTTAAGAGTAATTATCACAGTGCGTATACGCTGTTAGAAGAAATCAGACAATCGGTTGAAAAATATTTGAAGATAACTATTACATTGGGGATCGGAAACATCTGCAATACTCTTCAAAAAATTAATGAGTCATATAAATCCGCGGTAACGGCGCTTGATTACAAATTAATTATAGGAGATAACAGGGTTATATATATTGGAGATATTGAGCCGCAAGCAACATATAACCTAATATATGATGATATAAAGGAACGAAATCTGATTAACAGTATCAAATTCGGAACAAAAAAGGATGTATTGAAAGCAGTAGAAGCCCTATTTCATGAGATTGGAGTATATACTGTGTCTTTGAAGGAGTGCCAGCTTTATCTGTTAGAGATACTGGCCTCTGTCGCAAAATTGTCAAGGAGTTTTCAACTGGATACCGACGATATAATAAAAATAGATCACAATTTGTTTATTGAAATATTCAGCTTTAATACCATTTATGATATAAAAAACCGTATTAAAGAAATTTGTCTGAATGTAATGGAGGGGATACACTCCAAAAGAAAAACCAATACGGAGAAAATAATGGAGCAGGCAAAGTCCTATATAGATAAAAATTATGGGGACTATGATCTAACCATTCAAAAGATTAGCAATTATTTACATATAAGCCCGAGCTATTTTAGTATGATATTTAAGAAGGAAGCGGGTGAAACATTTTTAAACTACCTTATTGGGATCAGGATAAAAGCCGCTAAAGAGCTGATGCAAAATCCCGATCTTAAAATTTTTGAAATTGCGGAAAGGGTCGGGTACCCGGATCTGAATTATTTCAGCTATTTCTTTAAAAAGAACACCGGATTGTCACCAAGAGAATACAGAAACAAATATGTTCTCAAATAAGGAGAGAAACCTTGAGTCGTAATTTGTTATTTTTCAAATGGATATATAAGGTTATACGGAATACGTTTAAGATAGACAGCATCCAGTCGGTAATAAGTCTTTCTTTTACCGCGGTGACAATTTTTGCACTTGTTTTTGTCAGTGCAACTCTGTACAGTGTTTTTTCAAAGACTGCGGAGAGAAATGCCGCTTCAAGCACACAGCAAATTATTGAACAGGTGAATCTAAATCTGGATANTTATCTAAAAGAAATGATGGAAGTATCGAGCCATATATCAAGCAACCTTGATATTAACAATATAGACAACCTGTCTAATATACTTAGCGTAACAACCGGAATAAGGAAAGATATTGTAACCCTCGCGGTCTTTAATGAAAACGGAGATATTGTTGTATGCAATCCGTACAACGAATACGATAAGAATTATAAGATAAGCGAACAGAAATGGTTTCAGGACTCTTTAAATAACGTGGGAGAGTATAATTTTATTTCTCCGCATGTACAAAGAATATTTGTAGGTATGCGCCCCTGGGTTGTTTCATTATGCAAGGGTACGAATGTACCGGGCAGTTCAGAAACGTGGGTTGTCATGGTTGACATGAATTTCAGTGTAATGGAGCAGCTTTGCAAAAGGGTTAGTTTGGGTAATAGAGGGTATATCTATGTAATTGATGAATACGGTGATATTGTTTATCACCCGCAGCAGCAGATTATCTATGTCGGGTTGAAGCATGAGGACATACAATTTGCGCTGAAAAATGATGATGGCTCTTACTATTATGATTTGATGGGTGAAAGAAGAATTATTACAATCAACACGGTCAATTACACCAACTGGAAGATTGTAGGGATAAGCTATCTGGACGAAATTGTGGCGGATAGAAAAAGTCTGAGTACACTTGTAATTTTCATATCAATATTCAGCCTTCTGTTTGTTATTGCGGCGTCCTTATTTGTTTCGGCAAAGATTTCGGAACCGATCAAAAATTTGGAGCGGCAGATGAAAAAAGTGGAAAGCGGAAATTTTGATATTGATATTGACATTGATGTCCAGGGGGATGATGAAGTTAAAAGGCTGTCAAGGGCTTTTAATATGATGGTTAAGAGGATACGGAGCCTGATGGAGCAGATTATCAGCGAACAGGAAGCCAAACGCAAAAGTGAACTAAAAGCGCTTCAGGCTCAGATAAATCCGCATTTTCTTTATAATACGCTCGATTCAATAGTCTGGATGAATGAAAATAAGGATTATGTCGGAGTGACTACGATGGTTGTCGCGCTGTCGCAATTTTTCCGCATCAGTATAAGCAGGGGCAGGGAGCTGATTACCGTAAGTGACGAGATAGAGCATATTAAAAGTTATCTTATAATACAAAAAATAAGATATAAAAATAAGTTTAAATTTAGTATTGAGGCACAGCCGGAAGCTTTAGGCTATAAAACATTAAAGCTTATCCTGCAGCCAATAGTGGAAAACGCCATATATCACGGAGTGGAGCAGCTTTACGATGAAGGAATTATTAAAATAAACGTTTCGATTGACGGTGATACAATTCTGTTTCAGGTAACAGATAACGGGTATGGGATAAAACCTGATATATTGAAAGATATCCTTAATAAAAAAGCAAATGAAAAGGATAGCGGTGGTGTAGGGCTTAAAAATGTAAATGAAAGGATTAAACTTTTTTTCGGAGAGCAGTACGGCATAGAAATTGACAGCATTTTAGATGTTGGCACAACTGTAAATATTAGAATTCCAATTATCAAGTAAGTGACTGCGGAGCTGAAACTATCAGATTTTAAGTTGTGATGACCTCAAGGTTTTGGATATAAAATATTGTTTGAGAATACCCCGGTATATAAGATACTTTTTTTGGGAGTGTTTATAATGAGGTTTAGGTTATTGCGCGTTATTCTTTCTTTCAGCATTNTATTGTTTCTGCTGCCAAACGGATGTGTTGATGATAAGCACCTTTCAACACCGGAACAAAAAAAGACAGTCAAAATAATCACGAAGAGGATGAAATCGGAGTTCTGGGATGTAGTTAGAATGGGAGCTGAAGCTGCGGGAAAAGAATTTAATGTCAATGTTGATTTTTGGGGTCCAAAAAATGAACTTGAAATAGATTTACAAATAGATATGGTGAGAGAGGTAATTAATGAAAAAGCGGATGCTCTTGTTTTGGCTGCATGCGATTATGTAAAACTTGTTGAGCCGACGGAAGAGGTTATAGCGGCAAAAATACCGGTAATTGTAATCGACTCGGACCTTAAGTCCGATAAAGTTAAAAGCTTTGTTGGGACGGATAATGTTGGTGCGGGTTATATGGTTGGAAAGACACTGATTGAGATTATGGGTGAAAACTGCAATGTGGCAGTTATGAGCTTTATAAAGGGCGCGGCATCTGCGGATCAAAGAGAAGAAGGCTTTTTCAGTGCTATAAAGGATTATCCGGGAATTAACGTTGTTACAACCGAGTATTGTAATTCCAGTATTGATATGTCCGAATTTTTAACATATAAAATACTTAACGAGCACAAGGATCTCGATGTGATTGCGGCCCTGAATGCCGATTCGACATCCGGTGTGGCCCGGGCGATTGAAAAGAGGAAGCTTGCCGGAAAAATACGCGTTGTTGGTTTTGACAGCACGCCTGATGAGATAGAATTTCTTGAAAGTAATGTTATTGATTCGCTAATTATACAAAACCCGTTCAGTATGGGTTATCTCGGGGTGAAATATGCGGTTGATGCGATGAATGGGAAACCGGTTCCCAAAATAGTTGATACCGGTTCTAAGGTTATAAACAAGGATAATATGTATCTGCCGGAAAACCAAAAGCTTCTTTTCCCGTTAACCGACTAATGAATTCCAATATTGAATATTTTGAATTTTATAAGATTTCAGCCCGACATTGCACAGCTTCTCTATGATTAATTAAATTTCAAACGGTTTAACTTGAAAACTTATTTTTATACTGGCCGGGTGTGATTTTTTCTTTTTCGCGAAATTTTCTGATAAAGCTTGAAACACTGCTCAATCTGAAGGGAGGTTTTTGTTAATTGTTTATTTCGACTTCCTGCTTCATTTCATTTATAAAATGATAAAGGACAATAACGGACATAATAAGCAGTGGAAGCATCAATGTTATAATATAAGATATAATAAAATTTTTGTAGATTTTTGTACCTTTCCGGCTTTTTAACATTTTTTACCCCTTGTGTTTTTATTGTTTAAATACAAACATGCAAGCTGGACCGGATAACAAAAATAAAATCAAGATGAACAGCATGTTCTAAAAATTTTTATGGCAGTGATTTATCTTATTTTTTCGTTGATGCCGCATGGATACAGATTTATAAATATAGTTTAACGTTAATGGTGTGCATTTTCAACAGTTAATATTTATTTTCCAATGGAACGAAACACAGAACAGGATTAGCGGAAATACTGCTTGTAAATTGCCTTTTAAATTATTGTATAATAGTTCAAAAAGTAATTAACGTCTAAAACAGAGGAGAAAATACCCTAACAGGAAGATTTTTTGTTATTGGAAGGGTATAATGTGGTAAAAAGGAGTATGATTATTCCGGAGGTATATAAATGCAGACTGATTTAATCTTAACTGCCTTTGGGTTAACATTGTTTGCAGGGCTGTCTACAGGTATTGGTAGTCTTATGGCGTTATTTGCCAAAAAAACAAACACCGGTTTTTTGTCGGCTGCGCTTGGGTTTTCCGCTGGTGTAATGATTTATGTTTCGATGATAGATATTTTCTATAAGGCGCAGATTTCCCTAATAACGGCTTTTGGCGAAAAAAAAGGACAGTGGCTGACGGTTGCGGCTTTTTTCGCTGGTATGCTGTTCATAGCTGTTATTGACAGGATGATCCCATCCAGCGACAACCCTCATGAAGTTAAAAAAATAGAGAAAATGGATGATAAAAGTTTAGCTGGAAAACAATCAAAGCTTGCAAGAATGGGGCTGCTTTCTGCGATAGCAATTGCTATACATAATTTCCCGGAAGGTATTGCGACTTTTGCCGCTACAATAAAAGACCCAAAACTTGGTATAGCAATTGCCGTCGCTGTTGCGATACATAATATTCCGGAAGGAATTGCGGTATCAATACCGGTATATTATGCCACCGGAAGCCGAAAGAAGGCATTTTGCCTATCTTTTCTGTCCGGTCTGTCAGAACCTGTCGGCGCTGTTATAGGTTACTTAATTCTTATGCCATTTATAAGTGATGCTGCGTTAGGAATTCTATTCGCTGCGGTTGCCGGCATTATGGTTTTCATTTCACTGGATGAATTACTGCCAACTTCAAGGGAATACGGAAGAGCCCACTTGTCGATCTATGGTTTGGTCGCAGGTATGATGGTAATGGCCGTAAGCCTGCTGTTATTCCTGTAGCTGGTCCAGTATAGCTAAAGACAGATGTTTTACAATATTCAATTTTTTAAACCTGTAACTTAATTATCTGGAAAATCGCCTTGTCCGGTCAGGAAAATGTGCGATTCCTTAAGTTTTTGCATAATAGGTATATTTTGAGGACACACGTTTTCACATTGACCGCATTCCACGCATTTTGACGCATCATTCCCATCATTTACAATAAAACGCTGGTAATTGTTTTTAGAATCTTTCTCACTCATATACATAAAAGCGGAGTTTACAAGGTCGAAAATACGGGGTATAGAAACACGCTGAGGGCACGGCAGGCAGTATTCACACCCGGTGCAGGGTATTTTTATTCCCTTCAGGTACGCCTGTCTTACCTGTTCGATTAATGCCAATTCTTCTTCGTCCATGCAATTTGCTTTTGCGTCGTTAAATATGCGCAGATTGTCCTTTAATTGCTCCATTGAACTGACACCGCTTAATATAACGGCAACCTGCGGAAAATTATATAACCACCGGAAAGCCCACTCGACCGGAGTCCTTTTTATCCGAGACTGTCCATATATCTGCCCTATTTCATCAGGAACGCGATTTGCAAGTTTTCCGCCCTTTAACGGTTCCATTATTACAACCGGGATATTTTTATCCCCTGCATACTTTAAGCCTTCAACAGTAGCCTGCTCATCCATATCCATGATATTCATCTGTATCTGGCACATATCCCAGTCGTATGCATTTATTATTTCTTTAAAAGTTTTATTATTATCATGGAATGAAAAGCATATGTACTTAATTTTTCCGTTTGCTTTTGCCTTTTCCATGAAATCAAGGACTTTGAGTTCCATAAGAGAGTCCCATCTGCTCTTGTTCAATGCGTGCAGCAGGTAAAAATCGATGCAATCCGTTTCCAGCTTATTAAGCTGTATGTCAAGGAAACGCTCCATGTCATCGTATTTTTCAACAAGCCAGACCGGTAGTTTTGTTGCAAGATATGTCCTGTCACGATAACCGTTTTTCAACGCTTTTGCCACTATCAGTTCGCTTTCGCCGTTATGATACGGGTACGCTGTATCAATATAATTCACGCCGTGATCAATACCATACCGAATCATCTGTATGGACTGTTCTTCGTCAACAACAGCCCCATCCCCTGTTTGAATCATAGGAAACCGCATACATCCGATACCAAATAAAGATACAGGTTTATCGAATTTATTGAATTTTCGATATTCCATCTATTTCCCCCCTGAATATAATTAGTTTTTATTTAAGTATATCATGTCCAGGCATATTATAAAAGTGTCAAGGGGACTGTCAGGGGGACGGTTCTTTTGACACACTTATTCTTCTTGCTCTTTTCCTGTTTAACCTTAATATTTCCGCTATTTTCCAAAGAAATAACCGGCTTTTCTCAATTAGTTCTTTTGCAAGGGTATCCCGTTCTTACTTGAACCGTCCCCCTGGCACTATACATAGCTGTACAAAGTTGCTGTAAATTTTCGTGATGTCCGGACAGTAACGAATATAACGAATATTCAGATAATTTAAATGAAATGATAAATCATGTATGTTAATAATTCGGAGGAATATATGCCAGTTACTGTTATGGTCATAATACGATCGTCCGTTGGTTTTTTTCTGCTGCTATTTTTTGTAAAACTCATCGGCAAGCAGCAGATGGAACATATAACATATTTTGATTATATCGTAGGTATAACTATTGGTTCGATAGCATCAACTCTTTCGGTTCAGGTTAATGAGAACGCATGGTCAACAATGACTGGAATGGCAGTATGGACACTGCTTGCGGTTCTTTTGGCTGTTATCAGCATAAAGAATACCGCATTGAGAAAAATCGTTGAGGGCATTCCCGAAATCGTTATTCAAAACGGAAAAGTGCAGATAGATGTTTTAAGAAAAAACAAAGTGTCGTTCGAAGACCTGATGTCAATGCTTCGCGTAAAAGGGGCGTTCCGGGTTGATGATGTTGAATTTGCCGTATTTGAACCAAACGGGAAACTGAGCGTATTGCTCAAATCCCAAAAGCAGCCGCTAACGCCGGAAGACATGAATATTAGTACTCAATATGAAGGAATCCCGACNAANCTTGTGGTTGATGGNAAATTGGACATGGATGCCCTGCGTTCGGTAAACCTGACAAAAGCATGGCTGGAATATCAATTGAAAAAAAAGAAAATAATGAATATCGAGGATATTTTTATTGCCCAGCTCGATACGCAGGGGAATCTTTTCATTGACATGAAGGATGAAAATACAACTTACACAATTTCAATAAAAGAATAATACCAGGGGGACTTAATGTCAGGGGGAGGTTCTTTTGCAAGGGTATCTCGTTCTCATTTATAAATGTGTTAAAAAAACCGTCTCCCTGCCACATCGAACCGTCCCCCTGACAGAAAAGAATTTAAAATACCTGATTGCATATTTAATTGGTATATGCTATTATTTATTTAAAAGTAAACAGAGGTTTATTATTATGCAGGTATTAAAAGAAGAAGTAAGGCAAAATATACTTTCTTCGGCAAAAAAACTTTTTTATGAAAAGGGATACGCAAATGCCACAATTCGCGACATTGCCAAGCTTTCGGGAATAACGGTCGGGAATGTATACAGGTATTTTAAGAGCAAAGAAAATGTATTGGAAGGGATTGTAGAGCCCGTTCATGAAAAAATACTTGATATCCTGTCTTTTTCAGAAAAACTGGTTGAAGAGGGGGCAAATAAGTCATTTACCGACTTTAGAAATATAATAAATGAATTTATAATAAATATTTCTAAGGAATACCGCTTAGAATTGCTGATATTGTGTACCAGAACTCGCGGAACGAAATATGAGACTATACGTGATGATTTGGTGTCACTTATTGAAAACAGGATACATCAGGGGCTATTTAGAAAGAGTGTACTTGAATATAAGGAAGCTGGTTTTCTTTCGAAAATAGCGGCGCATGCCTTCCTGGACAGTCTGCTTATGATTATTTCAGGGATAGATGAGAATGNTGAGTTGGAAAAAATGATATACATATTAAACGATTTTTATTTTAATCATGTGGAATTGAGATTTGAAGCAAGGAAATAATTTTTTTTGCCGCAATAGTAAACATATGTTTATTTATGATACATTATTCAGAATAGGGTGATTGGTAATGAAATATGCCGCGGGATTATTAATACTAACAATAATACTTATGGCTTCAGGATGTGAAGTTAATCCTGACAATCAAGACATTGAAAGTCCCATACCCGTTGAAGTGCTTCGGGTAGTCGAGGAAACAAGACCGAGGAAATCGTCGTTCATCGGAACGGCGCAGCCAGGTATGACAGTCCAGCTTTCGTTTAAAACCGGGGGAAGGATAAATGAAATTCGTGTTGAAAAAGGCGATAGGGTAAAAAAGGGAGACATACTTGCTTCTCTTGAAAAAACCGACCTTGCATACGCTGAAAGCTTGGCAAAAGCGCAGCTTGAAATGGTAAAAGCCCAGTATGAAAAGGCATTAAACGGAGCAACGAGTGAAGATATTGAGCAGGCAAGGCTTAATGTTTCAAAGGCAGAGGATACTTACAGGTATGCCGAAGAACAGTTTGAGGAAGTTGAACGGCTGTATCTCCAGGGAACGGCTTCAAAACAGGTTTATGATCAGGCCAAGCTTGAGCGCGATATCAGGAAGTCCGATTTAAAATTGGCGAAGGAGATGGAAGCCCAGGTATTGAAAGGAGCCAGGCATGAAGAGATAAAGGCGCTGGAAGCACAGCTTGAAAGCGCGCAGACAGAATATGACTACCGCAGGTCAATGCTTGATAATGCTGTTCTGATTTCGGGCATAGATGGCGTTGTAATGGAAGTGCTGTCTGAAAAAGGTGAAATTACAGGAGCCGGATACCCGGTTGTTGTCCTTCGCAGTGACGAAAAAATTGTTTATGTGGGTGTTCCGGATAAGGAACTGAAGAAAATTACACCGGAAACAAAGGTTTTTATCGAATATGAAGAAATGCAGGTTGAATCCGGTGTTATTCGTATTTCCGAGATTCCCGACACTTTAACGGGGCTTTACAATATTGAGGTAAAGGCGGATGAAATTGATATCCCTTTCGGCGCAAGCGTAACCGTAAGCTTTTTATATGGAGAGGATAAAGGTATTTTTGTTCCGATAACGGCAATTAACAGCGGGATAGAAGATTACGTATATATTGTTTCGGATGGTCGCGCTGTCCGCAGGCCGGTAAAAATAGAAGGTATTGATAACTTTGACGCCAGAGTAACTGGAATTTTTGAAGATGAATATATCATTACTTCAGGAGTCGGACGAATTTCTGCCGGCAGTGCGGTTTCGGTGAAGGAGTGAGTGTATGATTAATCTAATTAAAGCAACAATCATCAACCGCAGGATTACACTTTTCGCGATTATTCTATCGTTTATTTTCGGGCTTTACAGCTATTATATAATGCCAAAGCAGGAATCACCGGATATAAGCGTTACAGTGGCACTTATTACCACAGTATATCCCGGGGCGTCCGCACAGGATGTTGAAAGCCTTGTAACGCGTAAAATAGAAGATAAGGTTACCGAAGTCGAAGGTTATTGGCGTGTTAGTTCAAATTCACAGAATAATGTATCCGTAGTGCTGCTGGAATTGGAAACGGGAACGGATGTTGATAAGGCGTGGAACCAGCTCAGGCAAAAAATGGACGAACTGCAGAGCGATCTGCCCGAAGAATGTGAAGAAATTAATATAAATACCGATTTATATAAAACTGCAGGAATGATATTAAGTTTTTCCGGCGAAGGCTATTCATACGAAGAATTGGCTGATTTTGCCGATGAACTGAAGGATGAACTTATCGGAATAGACGGTGTTTCAAGAATTGATATATCAGGGAAGCAGGAAATGGAGGTCTGTGTGGAGGTTGATACGGTGCAGCTTAACAGGCTTCCTTTATCGCTTGAAGATGTAACAGGCATAATAATGGCTCAAGGTGTGGAAATTCCGGTCGGAACGCTTGAAAACGAAAATGGCAAGCTCACGGTTAAGACGCAAAGCAGCTATTTAACGATGTGGGATATAGAAAACATTATTCTTATTACATCAGA
>JGI24711J26586_10001657_pt1 | contig 16801 bp, 20 predicted proteins | sample BioPla3DNA1_FD_26586 | JGI IMG/M metagenome (IMG submission 26586)
AAATAATGTTGTTATGTGATATGATTTAAGGGTATAATTATATTTATAAGATATAAATTAATATTTATGATTATTATTGGTGGAGGGAAACCAATGAAGGATGATAGAATTCAGATAAAAGGCACTAAGGAAGGAATTAATGCCAAAATTTATGTGGATAAGTTTAGAAACTTTGATGAGATGTTAGAAGCCTTATTAAGTAAGTTATCATCAGGAAAGAGTTTTTATAAAGGATCTACTATTAATATAATTACAAATTTAAAGAATTTTAATGAAGTTGAGATTGAAAAATTAAAGGATCTTTTATTTGAGGAAATACAAATAAAAGAGTGTACTTTCGAAGAATTAATACAAGATAAAAAAGAAACCAAAATTTTTAACGGGGTATATGAAGGAAAAACAAAATTTATAAAGAAAACAATAAGGGGAGGACAACTTGTAAGATACCAGGGCAACATAGTAATTATAGGTGATATAAACAGTGGAGCAGAGGTATATGCAGGTGGTAATATTATTGTTTTGGGAAGCATTAAAGGTCATGTTTATGCAGGTGTTGGGGGAAATAGAAAAGCTATTGTTTCAGCCATTAACTTACAACCTGAGATACTTCAAATAGCAGATATTTTAACAAAAGCGCCAGATGATGGTATGAAACCATCATATCCAGAATTAGCAAAAATTAAGGGCGATACAATAGTGGTTGAGCCTTATTTACCAAAGAAATATATATAGCGTTGGAGGGAGAATAAAATGGGAATTTCTATAGTAATTACGTCAGGTAAAGGTGGAGTTGGAAAAACTACAACAACAGCCAATTTAGGTACAGCATTAGCAGCTTTAGGAAAAAGAGTAGTAGTAGTTGATGGTGATACTGGGTTAAGAAATTTAGATGTATTAATGGGGCTTGAAAATAGAATAGTTTATACAATAGCAGATGTTTTTGAAAATAGATGCAGACTTAAGCAGGCCTTAATAAAAGATAAAAGATATCAAAACCTTTGCCTATTGCCTACAGCTCAAACAAAGGACAAAGATGATGTTAGACCACAAGATATGCTTAAACTAGTTAATGAATTAAAAGAAGACTTTGATTATGTTATAATAGATTCTCCTGCTGGAATAGAACAAGGTTTCGAAAACTCAGTAATAGGAGCAGACAGAGCAGTAGTAGTTGTAAATCCTGAAATAACTTCAGTAAGAGATGCTGACAGGGTTATTGGTAAACTAGATGCAAAAGGGTTAGAAGATCACTCAGTAATAGTTAATAGATTAAATTATTCAATGGCTCAAAAGGGAGATATGCTAGATGTTTCTGATATCATAGAAACATTATCAGTTGAACTTTTAGGTGTTGTACCAGATGATAAGGGTATTACTGTTTCAACAAATAAAGGAGAACCGATAGTGCTAGATGATAAGGCATTAGCAGGACAAGCATTTATGAATATTGCAAAAAGAATAACAGGNGAAAAAGTACCACTTTTAGATTTAAACATAGGTGGTGAAGGTTTTTTTGCAGCATTGAAGAGAATATTTAAGCGTTAGAAGGGGGAAGTGAAGGTGGATTTTTTTAAAAGATTTTCAAATAAGCTAACACCTAAAGAGGTTGCTAAGGATAGATTAAAGTTAATACTTATTCATGATAGAGGGGATTTGCCTCATGAAACCCTTGAAAAAATAAAGTTAGAAATACTAGAGGTATTATCTAAATACATAGAAATAGATTCTAATGATGTTGAAATAGCGGTAAATAAACCTGAAACTGTAGATGGAGATAGTCCGGCACTAGTAGCTAACATTCCTATTAAGAATGTGAAGTAACCTGCTATCAGCTGCCCAGTATCAAAATATATTGTGAAGATGATTTTTAGTCAAATTGAAGATTTAAGTATAATATTTATTTGATAGTGTTAATAATATAGATGTTTATCAACTTTTGTTAGATAGCATCTTCTTTTTTTGCATGGAATTTCTGATTTTATCTTAATCTTAAATGAAAATAAAATATTAATTAATATTTTATTAAAGTTATTTTAATTAGTCGAAATATTATATATAATAGTTCTAAGGGTAATAAGGGAGGTGACTTATGTTATCACATTTTAAACTAAATTTTAAACTATTAAAAGAAATAGATAAACCAATTCTATTTTCTTTAATCACCTTAATGATTTTTGGAATAATAAATATATATTTAGCAAGTTATGCAGAATATAATAACCTTTTCTTAATAAGACAATCAATATGGTTTGTAGTAGTACTTGTAGCTTTATACTTTGTTATTGCTATAGATTACACCTTGTTAAAGGCCTATACTCCACTATTTTATTGGGGATCCATATTTCTTTTGATTATAACTATGTTTATTGGTACGGATATAAATGGAGCTAGAGGTTGGATAAGGTTAGGGCCACTATCTTTTCAACCTGCAGAGTTGGCAAAAGTAGCAACTATTATGATGCTTGGTAGAACCTTAGAAGATATGAACGGAAGCATAAATGATTGGAAAAACTTCTTTACCATGGCATTTTACGCAATTGTTCCTGCCATATTCATAATAATTCAACCGGATATGGGAATGACAATGGTTTTATTTTTTATGGTAGTTGGTATCTTCTTTATAGCAGGTCTTGATATAAGGTTCTTTATTGGAGGATTTTCAGCTTTAGCATTGGCTATTATATTAATTTTAAATTTTAATATAATAGCTCCTTATCAAAAGAAGAGATTAACATCTTTCTTAAATCCAGAAGCTGATATGTCGGAATCAGGATATCAATTAAGACATGCACTAATAAGTATTGGAAATGGAGGAATACTTGGAATCCAAGGGTCAACAGCAAAAGAAAATTCCATGGGATATGCAGCCCAATATGTTCCAGAGGTACAAACGGATTTTATATTTTCAAGTATAGGGGAACAATGGGGATTTGTAGGCTGTTTATTTTTATTACTTCTATATGGAATACTTATTTATAGGATGATTCTAATAGCAAGGACGGCCAAGGATACCTTTGGCTCAATTATTTGTGTAGGGCTAGTATCGTACTTTCTCTTTGCAATTCTCCAGAATGTAGGAATGAATATTGGATTAGTACCAATTACAGGTATAACCCTGCCTCTTATAAGTTATGGAGGAACTTCCCTGTTAACAACTGTAATGTCAATAGGGCTGGCCATAAATGTAGGAATGAGAAGAAAGAAAATAAGATTTTAAAAAAGAGAGTAATTTACAAATTTTTTGTAAACTACTCTCTTTTTTATGTGAATATCAATAATTTAAATTCAATATAGCATAAAATATAGAGTAAAAAAATATAAATACAATATTGAGAAGTGAGGTGATAGATTGATTAAATATGCAAATGAATATAGTGATTATTATAATAAACTAAAAGGACAAGTAAAAGCNAAAATAAATAAAAATAATGAGGTAAATAATGAAAAGGGATATATATATCCAAGAACTAGAAAAAATTATGGGTATAGTTATAGAGGGCAAATTTATTCTCCATTAAAAAGTGAGAAAAAGTCTATTACTTTTCTTGAAAGGTTGGTCATAAAGTCAATAATAACTTTAATTTTGTTTGTAGGATTACTTTCTCTTAAAATAATTCCAAATCCCCAAGCTCAGGGTATATATACTNTTATAAAAGGAGAAATAAATAGGACTTATGATTACCAAGCTATAAACAGTAACTTAGAGAAAATAGGAATAGACACAGAGGAAATTGTGAAATTTTTTCAAGAAAAGTATGATGATATTGTGAAGGAAATCAATATACTAAATGATATGAATTAAAATTATTGCTAAGTAATTAAAAGTAGAAGGTGATTGTTAAAGAAAGAGCAATTTTTAGGGAGATATAGATGAAAAAAGATACTAAAAAAATATTGGCGGAAATAATTTTAATTCTATTAGCCTGTATCCGTAATAATATATTACTATTGGCGCTATTATGGGTATTATTACATGAATTTGCCCATATGCTTATTGCATTAAAATTTGGATGTAAATTTCATAAACTAGAAATTCATATTTTTGGTGTAAGAGCTGAACTTTCAGATGTTGATGTTTTAAGAGATAATGAAAAAATACTAGTATATCTAGCAGGNGTTATGTTAAATATAATTATTGCGGTATTATTCTACTTCCTTTATTCAATCTACCCATGGGAATTTTTAAAAACAAGTGCAAAGTTAAATATAGGCTTGGCATTTTTTAACTTATTACCCGCTTATCCATTAGATGGTTCTAGGATATTTGAAATAATACTGTCAAAGAAATATATTTTTAAAAAATCCCAGAAAATAATTATATATACAAGCTACATTATAGCTATAATTTTTATACTTACAGATATATACATATATTTTTGGTTTAAAAAAATAAATATAAGCATGTTTATTGCTGCATTAATAATTCTTTATATTACTCAGATAGAGAGAAAAACCTATATGTATATAACTATGGGGAACATTGTAAAAAAGAGAAAAAGGCTTTTAAAAAATAAATATATAGAAAATAAAACAATATCAGTTTACTACAATCAGGGCCTAGTTAATGTTTTATCTTTAGTAGATAGAAATAAATTTAATACCTTTTATATATTAGATGATGATATGCATCTGATTTATATACTAAATGAAGATGAACTAATAGAAGCCCTTAAAGTCTACGGAAATATTCCGCTTATTGAATACATTAATATAACTAAGAAATAAAAAAGAGTCTGCTTTAAAACACTAAGCAGGCTCTTTTTTCTCAATTGTTAATTAAAATTCTCTATGATAGAATAAGATAAAGTGCGAAGCGCTTTTAGCAGTTCACGGTGCACAATTCACAGTTCACAGTTAAGGATGAAGCTGTACACTGTGAACTGCGAGCTTTAAAGATTTTGCTTGCAAAATATTAAATTTAGGAAGTGNACTTATGAGAGAAATTTTTGTTGAGAGAAATGATAATTTATTAAGAATTGCAATAAAAGANAAAGGCAAGTTAAATAGATGTTTTGTTGAAGAAATAAATGAGGAACCTAATATAGGAGAAATTTATAAGGGTAGGGTTAAAAATATAGTTCCTGCAATAAATTCTATATTTGTAGATATTGGCTTAAATAAGGATGCTTATATGTATTATAGCAAGGAATTAAGGGAAGAAGGCATAAAAAAAGGGGATGAAATCTTAGTTGAGATAATTAAGGAGCCCATTAATAATAAGGGGGCTAAGGTTAGCAAGAACATAAGCATTCCTGGAAGATATTTAGTTTTAACCCTAGGGGAAAAAGGAATAAGCTTTTCAAAGAGAATTAATAGGGAAGAAGAAAAAGAAAGAATAAAAGGTGTTCTAGAAAATATTGAAGGATATGGAATAACAGTAAGAACAGAAGCGGTCTATGCTAGTGAAGAAGATCTTCTTCTAGAAAAGGAAGAAATTCTTTTTGAAATGGACAACGTTATTAAAAAATTAAATTATAGTTTAAATTTAGGTAAGGTATATGGAGAAAATATAATTTTAAATAAGGTTATAAGGGAAAACCTAAATAATGAATGTAAAATTATATTGAACAATGATGCCGACTTTATAGAAACTAAAAATTTAGTGGAAAAATATAAAAATATAGAAGTAGAAAAATATGAAGGTTTAAGAAGTTTATTTGATTTTTATGATATAGAAAGGGAAATACTTAAACTAAGACATAAAAAAGTTGCCTTAAACTGCGGTGGAAATATCGTAATAGATAAAACAGAAGCCATGTATGTAATAGATGTTAATACAGCAAAAAATATTAAAGGACATAACTTTAACAAAACTATAATGGAAACCAATATAGAAGCAGCAAAAGAAATTGGAAAGCAAATACTCCTTAGAAACCTTGCAGGAATAATAGTAATAGACTTTATCGATATGAGAGATTTCTCCCAAAAGGTTGAAGTTATGAAGGCTTTAAAAGAAGCTTTAAAGGAAGATAAGGGGAATGTAAAAGTGTTTCCATTTACAGATTTAGATCTGGTACAAATATCTAGAAAAAGAAGGGGAAAATCTATATATGAATATTTAGAAGAGCCCTGCAAAAGATGTAATAAGGAAGGTTATGTGCTAAAACTATCTTATATAGAAAATTTAATAAGAAATAATATTATTAAATCTTCAGAAGAAAGTTCAATAAACTCCTTTTATATAGAGTTAGATAGAAACTATGAAGAAATGGTAAGAGGAGATATTTTTGGGTTTTTAAAGCATATCCATGGCCTAGACAAAGAAATATATTTAAATTTTATTGATGGAATTGAAGGATATAAAGTAGAACCATTAATATTTAATAATCAAAAAGAGAACCTTAAAATTTATAAAATTAATCAATTAGAAAAATGTGAATAATCTTCTTTACAATCTACATAATAATGTGGTACAATATCAGATGTTAAACCGCACATAAGAGGTTTTGAATAAACAAAGTTTAGAACTTTGTACCTTGGTTGGCGAGACCGTAAATAGAGGAGGTGTTTTAATGTACGCAGTAGTATCTACAGGAGGAAAGCAATACAGAGTTAAAGAAGGAGACGTAATTTTCGTTGAAAAACTTAACGCTGAAGTTGACTCAACAGTTGAATTAACAGAAGTATTAGCTGTTTCAAATGGTGAATCTTTAAAAGTTGGTGCACCAGTTGTTGAAGGAGCTAAGGTTGTTGCTAAAGTTCTTGCTCAAGGCAAGGCTAAGAAAGTTGTAGTATTCAAATATAAGCCTAAGAAGGATTATAGAAGAAAGAATGGACACAGACAACCATACACTAAATTAGTAGTTGAAAAGATCGAAGCTTAATTATTATGATTAAGGTAGAAATTCTTAAAAAAAGAAATTTAACATTAGGGTTTAGGATATCAGGTCATGCTTTATCAGAAGCTGAAATGAAGAAAGCATCTGGTCTTTACGATTTAATATGTAATTCCGTTTCTGTACTATCACAAGGTGTAGTTATAGGAATAGAAGAAGTATTAAAAATTAAGACCAATTATGAAATAGATGATGGTTTTTTATACTTAAACTTATCAAATCTTAAACCTGAAGATATAGATAAATGTCAGGTCTTACTTTTAACCTTTGAAAAAAGTATTGAAAGCGTGATAGAATCTATAAAATTAAATTTTGGAACAAAAAAAGACAGTGAATATATAAGATTGTTAAAAGAGGAGGTGTACTAATATGATGATAATGAACCTTCAATTATTCGCTACAAAAAAAGGTGGCGGAAGTACTAAGAACGGTAGAGATTCTCAAGCTAAGAGACTAGGAGCTAAAGCTGCTGACGGAGAGTTTGTTTTAGCTGGTAACATTTTAGTTAGACAAAGAGGAACAAAGATTCACCCAGGTACTAATGTTGGTAGGGGTAAGGATGATACTCTATTCGCTAAAGAAGATGGAATAGTTAAATTTGAAAGAATGGGTAGAAACAAGAAAAAAGTTAGCATTTACCCAGTTGAAGTAGAAGCAATAGCAGAATAATATTTTTCATAATGAAGCACCCTGAAATTAGGGTGCTTTATTTTGTGAAAGAAGGAAAATGGGCAATTGACAATGAATAATAATTTCATTGCTATAATTTCCTTGTTCATTGTCAATTGTCCATTCTTTAATTAATATTTATTTGCTATGTTATAATAAACGTTGTAAAATATTGAAATAATAAAATAAAAGTTATTTTAAGAAAGACAGGTGAGTTTATGTTTATAGATAAGTCAAAAATATTTGTTAAATCAGGAAATGGTGGAGATGGCGCTATTTCCTTCAGAAGAGAAAAATATGTACCTCTAGGAGGTCCAGATGGTGGAGATGGAGGCCGTGGAGGAGATGTAATATTCCAAGTAGATCCAGGCTTAACAACTCTTCTAGATTTTAAATATAAAAAGAAATATGTAGCTGAACATGGTGGAAATGGTCAAGGTTCAAAATGCTACGGTAAAGATGGAAAAGATCTTTATGTAAGAGTGCCAATGGGAACAATAGTAAAAGATTTCGAAACAGGTAAGNTAATTGCAGACCTTTCCCATAAAGATGATGNNTTTNTAATTGCAAAGGGTGGAAAAGGAGGAAAGGGAAACTGTAAATTCTGTACTCCAACAAGACAGGCGCCAAACTTTGCAGAACCAGGAATGCCAGGAGAAGAAAGATGGTTAACTTTAGAATTAAAATTATTAGCTGACGTAGGTCTTTTAGGCTTCCCAAATGTAGGTAAATCAACATTATTATCAACAGTTACTGCAGCTAAGCCAAAGATAGCAAATTATCACTTTACAACTCTAAAACCAAATTTAGGAGTAGTTAAGGCAGAAGGAATAAGTTCCTTCGTTATGGCAGATATTCCTGGAATAATAGAAGGTGCATCAGAAGGTGTAGGCCTTGGTTTAGAATTTTTAAGACATATAGAAAGAACAAGAATTTTAATTCATATAGTTGATATATCAGGAATAGAAGGAAGAGATCCTTTTGAAGATTTTCTTAAAATAAATGAGGAACTTAAAAAATATTCAGTAAAGCTTTGGGATAGGCCACAAATTGTTGTTGCTAATAAAGCAGATATGCTATATGATGAAGAAGTTTTTGAAAACTTTAAGAAAAAAGTTAATGAACTAGGCTTTGATAAAGTTTATAAGATGTCTGCTGCTACAAAACAAGGAGTCGATGAAGTAATAAAAGAAGCAGCTAGGATGCTTGCAGAAATTCCGGTAACAGAATTAGAAATACCGGAAGAAGAAAGATTTATACCAGAAGAAAAGAAATTTACTTATGAAATATCTATTGAAGATGGAGAAGAAGGTAATAAGATCTTTATTATATCTGGAACATTTGTTGATAGATTATTAAATGCAGTTAATGTTAATGAAGTTGATTCATTAAGATATTTCCATAAGGTATTAAGAAATAAGGGAATACTAGATGAACTTAGAGAAATGGGAATTGAAGATGGAGATATAGTAAGACTTAATGACTTCGAATTTGAATATATAATGTAATAAAAGAAGGGAAGATATTTAATGATAACAGGTAAACAAAGAGCCTATTTAAGAGGTCTTGCAAATAATTTAGATCCAATATTCCAAGTAGGAAAAAATGGAGTTGAAGAAAACTTTTTAAAGCAAGTAGATGATGCTTTAGAAGCAAGAGAATTAATAAAGATAAAGGTTTTAGAAAATAGCGGCTTAGGAGCAAGGGAAGTTTCAAATGAAATATGTTCAAAACTAGGCTGTGAGGGAATTCAAGCTATAGGAAGTAAAATAGTTCTTTATAAAAAATCCTCAAAAAAACCAAAGATAGAGTTGCCAGTAAGGTAATATAGAATGAAAAAAATAGGAATAATAGGTGGAACCTTTAATCCAATCCACCTAGCCCATTTATATATTGCATATGAGGCTAAATTACAACTTAAATTAGATAAGGTAATATTTATACCTGCAGGAAGCCCTCCTCATAAGAAGAATGATGATATTTTAGGGGCTTCCTTAAGATATAAAATGGTGGAAAAAGCCATAGAAGGCTATGAGGGTTTTGAAGTAAGCGACTATGAAATATTAAAAAAGGGCTATAGCTATACCCATGAAACTCTAGAACACTTTAAAAAAGAAGATAATGAAATATATTTTATTACAGGGGCAGATTGCTTATTAGATATAGAAAAATGGAATAATCCAGGTAAAATATTAGAACTTTCAAATTTTGTAGTTTTTAATAGGCCTGGTTATGATGATAAAAGTGTAATGAAGCAGAAAGAAAAAATTAATAAAAAATACAATACAAATATAAGATTTTTAGATATAATTAATTTAGAAATTTCATCATCAATGATAAGAAAAAGAATAAGAGAAGGAAAAAGGGTTAACTTTTTTCTTTCACAGGAAGTTCTTGAATTTATAGTAGAAAATAAAATATATAAATAAAGATAAGGTGAAATTAAAAGTAAATTATATTTAAGGAGAATTACATGCTTAATATAGATGAAATGAAACAATATCTAAAAGAAAATTTGCTGGAAAATAGATATAACCATACTTTAAGGGTAATGGAAACAGCAGTTAAGCTAGCAGAAATAAATGAAGTAGATAGAAAAAAAGCAGAAATAGCTGCCTTGGGGCATGATATAGCAAAAAATTTAACTATAAATGAGTTAAAGGATTTAATAGAAAAAAATAATATAGTCCTTTCCTTAGATGAGGAAAAGACGCCAGAACTTTGGCATGCTATGGTAGCTCCAATTTTAGGAGCAGAAATATTTAAAATAAAAGATGAAGAAATTTTAAGTGCAATGAGATGGCATACAACAGGAAAAGAAGATATGACTAAGTTAGAGAAAATCATATATATAGCAGATATGATTGAGCCTGGAAGAAACTTTAATGGAGTAGAAAGGTTAAGAGAAATAGCCTTTAAAGACTTAAATAAAGGGATTTTAAGCTGCCTAACACATAGTCTAAAATATCTATTAGATAAGGGGTTTCCTATAAATATAAATAGTGTAAAAGCTAGAAATTACTTATTACTAAATAAAGACACTATTATATAAGAAAAATTGGGAGTGGGTTAAAAATGGATAACAATGAAAATCTTCGAAGAAGAGAAAGAAGTTCTGCTATAGAAGAAAGAAGAAAGAGAAGAAGAATTGAAGCAATAAAAAGAAAAAAGCAAAAAAGAAGAAAGAGAATAATATTCACTATAGTTTCAATCTTTGCAATAATTATTTTAGGAACTATTGGCTATGTTTATTCCTTCTTAAACGGTCTTAAAACCAATAACTTAGGAGATGCCGTTGAGCCAGCTTCTTCTACTGAACCGGTGAATATACTTTTACTAGGTATGGATATAGGAGATGTAGAGAATGAGGGAAATGCCTCTGCAAGAAGAACTGATACCATAATGGTAGCAAACTACAATCCAAATACAAAAAAGGTAAATGTAGTTTCAGTACCAAGGGATACCTTAATTGAAGTTGATGCATATCTAGAGACTGGCGAATATCAAAGATATTGGAAAATAAATTCTGCCTATGCTTTAGGTGGCCAGGAAGAAATANTAAAGCATATAGAGGACTTATTAGAAACAAGAATAAATTATATTNTTGAAGTAGATTACAAGGCCTTTAGAAATATTGTTGATGCCTTAGGTGGGGTAGAAATGTATATAGAGCAGGATATGTACTATGATGATGATGCTCAAGACCTACACATACACTTTACTGGAGGAGAAACGGTACACCTAGACGGGCAAAAAGCTGAAGAGTTTTTTAGATGGAGAAAAAATAATGATGAGACTGGCCTTGAAGATGGTGATATTGGTAGAATAAGCAATCAACATGCCCTAATGAAAAAACTAGTTGAAAAAGCCTTAAGTCCATCAATAGTTTTTAAAATTCCTGAAATTCTTAATATTATAAGCGAAAATGTAAACACAAATATGGATTCGAAAACAATGACTTCTTTAGGTTTGAAAATAGCAAAGCTTGCTTCTTCAGATATAGTTATGAGTACTCTACAAGGGGTAAATGAAACAATTTACGGTCAAGATTTCTATGTTGTTTACAAGGATATGAATACTGAATTGATTAATGCAATTAATTCTGAGGATGAAGCAGATTCTATCTTAACAACACCAATAAAAAGAGAAGACTTAAAAATAATGGTCTTAAATGGAACGCAAATAAATGGCTTAGCTGGAAACGCAAGAGATGAACTTCTTTCNCTAGGTTATGTAAATGTTGATGTNGGAAATGGAGAACAAACAGAAGAAAGTGTAATTCAAACTGAAAATAAGGATTATAAGGAACTAATATCAAGAGATATAAATATAGATAAATTTTCTAAAAAGGCCAATGAGGAATATCAAGATTACGATGTGGTAATTTTACTAGGAACAGATTACAATCTTTTTGGACAAAATTAAATAGTTCAGAGTTCACAGTGCACAGTTCACAGTTGAGGAAGAAATTCCTAGGGGAGTTTCTAAAAATAGTAGTTTTCAGCCCTGCTGAATTATTTCCTTAATTGTTAATTGTGCATTGTTAATTGGAAATTGTTTTAAGGAGGAAATATGAGTGTAATAAAAAAAGAAGTTCCCAAGGACTTTGAAGGAAGAAAGATCAGAGAATTCTTAAAGGAAGATCTAGGCTTATCTTCAAGGCTTATAAGGGGAGCTTCAATAGACAAAAGAATATTTGTTGATAATAAAGCTGTTAAGATGAATTATGTTTTAAGGGGAAATGAGCAGGTTTTAATTAAATTAGATAAGGAAGAAAGTCAAAATATTGCCCCGGAAAAAATGGATATAGAAGTTGTTTATGAAGATGAAGATATTATAGTTGTAAATAAAAGGCCAAATATGGTAGTTCATCCAACAAAAAGGCATCAATCTGGTACCTTAGCCAATGGACTTATTTATTATTTTCAGCAAACTAATCAAAAGTGCATAGTAAGATTAGTAAGCAGGCTAGACATGGATACCTCAGGTCTTATAATTATTGCTAAAAACCAATATGCCCATATGGAACTATCAAAGGAAATGAAAACAGAGAATTTTCAAAAAAGGTATCTTGCAATAGTACATGGACATATGGAAAAGTTAGAAGGAACAATCAATCTTCCCATATATAGGCCAGAAGAAGAAGGGACTATAAGAAGAGTTGTAGATGATAGAGGACAAGAGAGCATAACTCACTACAAGGTTGTAGAAAGATTTAAAGAAGGAGACCTAGTAGAATNTCTTTTAGAAACAGGAAGAACCCATCAAATTAGAGTTCACCTAAGCCATTTAGGACATCCAATATACGGAGATACCCTATACGGCTGTGAAGAAGATAATAAAATAATAAAGAGGCAGGCCCTACATGCCTATGGACTAGACTTCAAATCGCCAAGAACCAAAGAGCCCCTAAGCTTAAGAGCAAAGCTTCCAGAAGATATGGAAAAACTTTTGATAAAGTTAAGAGAACAAAACTAATAGAAAACTTATTTAGTGTTGAGGGGGGATTTAGTGTGGAGTTTGGAGGACTGAGTGTGGAGTGAAAATCAGTTTTTGGAGAAAATTTAGTTATATAAAAAAGTGATGACATTTCATAATTAAATTTATGAAATGTCATCCTTTTTTTATTTGCTAAAATTTATATATATTTTCATTTACCCTGAAATCTTAAAACTGAAAATTGAAAACTGTTTTAATTATCTAGTTCTAAATTTAGGTCTTCTTTTTCTTAATTTCTTATATCTAATAGAACGGACTATACTGCTTACTATATATAAGATAAGTATTAAGATTANTATAAATAGAGCTATATTTAAAAGACTTAAGTCTTCTAGGGATTTAAATATTGATGTGTTCTCATAATTTGCACCGCTTAATAAATCTATAGAAGAAATTGTCTTTCCATTTACGTTAACTGTAGCTGTAAAAAGAGGGTCTCCTTCATTAATTATATCTATTTCTTCTGAATTAATAGATGTATTATCATAATCTATATCATAAGAAGGAGTGCTATCTAAACGATGTTTAGTATAATAAACATCTTTACTTGATAATAAAGGAAGAGCATTTTCTTCATCAATATTTAAACTAGTAAGAACTTCCTTACTATTTATTAACTTAACAGTTTCAAAATTATCAAAACCATAGTCAAATAAAGGACCTATATTTGAATAAAAGCTATCCTTATCTGTAGCGTTTAAAAATGCAGCAACTAATAGTTGTCCATCTTTTAGGGCAGTAGCTGTATATGTATGGTTGGCCTCTGGAGTATAACCATTTTTTCCAGTATAGGCATGTTCATAAAAATAAGTATATTCATTAAATAACTGATTTCTATTTATGGCCCACTTTTCATTTCCATTAGAAAAAGGGTGATTTTCATACTTATGGCAATCCATTCTTGAAATCCTAACATACTCTTCATTTTTAGTTGCTTCATTTATTATAAGAGCTAGGTCATAGGCAGTTGTTAAATGACCTTCTTCATGAAGTCCATGAGGATTTTTAAAAGTTGTATCTAGAGCGCCAATTTCTTTAGCCCTTTTATTCATCATCTTAGAAAATTCCTCTACAGAACCTGCAACATGCTCTGCCAAGGCTGTAGCACAATCATTTCCAGACTCAAGTAAAAGTCCTATTAAAAGTTCTTCAACTGTATAAACCTCTCCTTCAGCAACTCCTATAGCAGAACCTTCAACAAGAGTTGGGTTTAAACCTATTGTAACTTTTTCTGTAAGCTCTGCATTTTCTAAAACAACTAAAGCTGTCATTACCTTAGTTGTAGAAGCTGGTTCATATTGAAGGTGTTCATTTTTACCGTATAGAATTTCCCCAGTCTTTCCATCCATTAAAATTGCACCTTCAGAATATACTCCTGGTAAAATAGTTTCAGCTTTTATTAAACTACTTGAAAAAGAAATAAAAAAAATAGTACATAAAAATACTTTCAACATATTACTAAATATTTTTCCCATATTATATCTCCCAAATCTATTTAAATTTACTCAGATAAAAATATTTTAACAGAAAAATGGATATTATTCTACCTTTCCTTAAGAAAAACAAAAAAAAGAGTTATTTTTTATAAAAAATGGTTAAGAATTATAATAAAAAACTTAGAGGGAGGCTTATGAATAATTACTTAAAAAATATAAAAACAAGAAATATTATAATCCTTTTTTTAGGTATTATATTGCTAGCAATTTCTCTTTACTTATATAGGGATAATAAATCTAAGGTCTTTATGGATGAATATATGGAAGATATCTTTGTTGAAGAAGCTGTAACTACCCTTTCAGAAGAATACACTACTACAGATTACATATCTAAGGAAAAAGAAGTGAAAAATACAATAGTAGTAGAAATAAAGGGAGAAGTTAAAAATCCAGATGTTTATAAAATGGAAGAGGGAAGCATAATTAAAGATTTAATTGAGAAGGCTGGAGGTTTAACTCCAGAAGCAAATATAGATAAAATAAATAGGGCTGCAAAGTTAAACCCAAATCAGCTTATAATAATTCCAAACATAAATAATATAGAAGAAAATACTTTAGGGGAGAGTGCTCTTATTCATAGTAATCCTAATGAAAGTGGTAAAGAATTAATTAATATTAATACTGCTTCTTTGGAGGAACTAACTAAAATAAATGGAATTGGAGAAGTAAAAGCAAAAAGTATTATTGAATATAGAGAGCAAAATGGAAGCTTTAAATCTATAGAAGAAATAAAAAATATAAAAGGAATAGGTGAAAAAACCTTCGAAAAATTAAAAGATTCCATAACAATATAATTTCTTAAAAAATTCTTACTAATACCTTAGAATATTACAGTTATGTGACAAAGTCTTTAAAANTAAGACCTTTAGTGATATAATAAGTTGAAATTTGAATAGATATTAAACAAAAGCTAGGGGGAACTAGGATGCTAAAGAAAATATTACCTATTATATTAAGTGCAACATTAGCAGTATCTATAGCAGGATGTAGTAACTCAACTAAAAACTCTACAGATGAAACAAGTGANAATAAAACTAAAATGGAAACTAAAGAAGAAGCAGTATTTATTGGAGAAGGAGAATGGGCTAAGGATTATACAAGGGAAGAAGTTAGCACATTTCACTCAGAAATACTTGCAAGAATGGAAGAAGAAGCTTTATTTTATGGATTAGAATATAAAATAGAAGAAAAAGTAGAAGAAGAAAATGGCGAAACAGTAAATGATAATCATATATATCTAGATAATTTAAATCCTGAACCAAATAGGTTAGAGAGTATGTATTATGGATTTAAAATATTTGGNGAAGATTTATCAAAGGGAAGTCTTAATTTAAAAATGGGCTTTAAGCTAGATCTAGAGCAAATCAAAGATGAAGAAAAGTTTGATTTTAAAGAAACTTCAATGTCATCATTTTCAGAAGCAATGACTAATGATTTTGAAAGAGATTATTCTGATATAAACAATCAAATTATAGATATAGTTAAAAATCAAGATGCAAATGGAACANTAGAAACAAACTTAAATGGTTTTGTAGAAACTATAACTATAAAAGACGATTATTTATTATATAAATTAGATTCAAAATTATATGATTTTAGTACTAACAAAAACTAAATAATGGGAGGAGCTTATATTGAGCCATAAGGAAGAATTAGAAGAGATTAAAACATATGAAAACTCCAATGAAGAAATTCTTAAAGAAGTAGAAGTAAAAAAAGAGGGGAACTTTACAAAATTCCTAAAAAGAACTTTTATAGCTATCATAGATCAAGTAATGTCCGTTGCCATAGCTTTGATCTTATTGCTAGCCTTTGATTCTTTAATAGGTTTTGCTGGATANTATATAACAGATAGAGAGCAAATGTTCTTTATATTTTATATAATAGTTAACGTATTATATAGACCAGTATTAATTTCAACAAAGCTAGGAAAAACTATAGGTGAAAAGCTAAATTCAAAATATAACAATTAGGAGACACTATGAGAAGAGGAAGTACAGTACAAGTTAAAATTGATAAAACAGAATTTCCATCAGTTGGAGTTGGGGAACTAGAAGGAAAGAAAATATATGTTAAGGGAGCCTTTCCAGGACAAATAGTTTCAGGAAGGGTAAAGAAAAAAAGAGAAGATTATGCTGAGCTAAAACTATTATCTGTTGATGAGAGGGCTGAGTATGAAATAGAACCACCTTGTGAGCACTTTGGAGTTTGTGGTGGCTGTACATCTCAAAACTTAACTTATGATAAGCAACTAGATCTTTTAAGTGAAGAAGTAAAAAACTTATTTAAAGATGCTAACGT
>JGI24711J26586_10001666_pt1 | contig 16746 bp, 20 predicted proteins | sample BioPla3DNA1_FD_26586 | JGI IMG/M metagenome (IMG submission 26586)
CCAAGCATCCCTCGGGCTTCTTTTCCCCGAAACGCTGGAAACTGGTATCAAACATGGAGTTGAGTGAAATGGCAATCATTTATCCAGATGGCAAAACCCAATACCTTTTTCGGGTATTAGCGACCAGGGAACGAAATCTATTCAATGACAGTGATTTTTATGCCATCGTCTACGACGATGAAACGGACTCGATTAAAGAAATAACGTATGATTCGACCAGATATGCAGGTGGTGGGTATGCAGAAGAGGATGCTCCCCAAGAAATCCATGAAAAGGCGAAAGCCGCGTGGGTAGTGGCTCATTTGGACGATTACCGTGAAAGGACCATCGAATACAACAAAGAACCCATTGTTGGGTCCCGCATCAAAGTGGTCCGTGGTCGGAAAAACAAACACGGGAGGACGGGGAAAGTCGAATTCTTGTCAACTAAGAAGTCCAAATTTGGCAAAGGGACATACACGGTCGTTACATTCACCCCTGACGACGACCCCGATGTATTGGCCTACGATTACTTGAGAAACGTTGAGGCGGTCGAGGTTGAAATTCCGACCGATGCCGAATTGGCGCGGCGGCTTCTGTCATTTGCTGAGCGGGGCGCGTATCTCCGGCCAAACTACCGCCCTGGCGTGATAGTTTTGTGAATGAATCAAATTTGAGGTGAGTATCATGATACGGAAAAACGATAAAGGCGAACTGCTTTTGAACATTACCACGGTGGCGGAGAAGGTTATCCCAAAATTCACCCGCTACAACGGTGGTTGGATTAAACAAATAACCGGTATAGACGAATCAAAAACAAATGGGTATTCCCTGCTTGGGGAATTCACACCCGGTAGATTGGTTTGGAACAAGCCAGGTCTGTATCTCGATTGTTCTATCGGCGGTTCCCGGAAAAACCAGGAATACAAGTATTCTTTGTTTATTCTCCAGCCCGACGGGACTGGAAAATACCTCGGGGTTACCGAGGTCCGCTATGAAAGAGGCGGTGATTGGGCACCGCGCCTATGGGATGCCATCACAACGGCTTTGCGCGAGTTTGAAGAGCAGTATCAGAGTGGTGATGTGTCTCCATCGTCAACCACCCAAACCCGGTTAGAACTGGAAGAATTGGCTCTCGTGGCAAAAGAACGGGGACTTGATTCTGCGTTGGAATTTATCACAAAGCAGATTGAATTGTTGAAGAACCAGAAGAAGGACGATTGAAATGACAGAACTTGATTTGTCTGAAGAGGAAATTGTATTGGACTATTCCGGTGGGCAATGGTGTGCTTACCGTGAATCAGCGGATAAACGCGGGGTTCCAGGGTATGGGGAGACCCCTGAATTCGCTCTGGAAGATATGCGGAAAAAGGAACGTATTTGTCGCGCTAGAATCTCTTTGCGGCATGAATTTTCAATAATCTGGAATCTTGTCAAAGAACCCTGTGAATTCATAAACGACAGAATATGTGACAATAGGTGTCCATTTGTTAATTTTCCGGATTATAATTGCCCCAAACTGGCATTGCGTGATGTTATGAAGAGGTATTCGCATATGTTTTATGAACCAGCCGAGGATGAAGAAGATGAATGGTGTTGAAGAGATACGGATATTCAAAGACGGCGACCAATGGTGCGCATTGCGGGGAACCGACCTCCAAACCGGGGTTTCTGGATTTGGGGCGACCCCAGAACTCGCCCTATCTGATTTGAAACGGAACGATTTTTTCACTGGGGAAATCAGCAAACTACGGGAAGAACTCAACACAATCTGGAAAGCCGTAAATACTTACTGTGAAGGCCCGTCTGGATTGTGCACGATGGGTTGTCCATTTACCAACAAGACAGGAATGTGCGGGAAATCCGCAATTCGGGTTATTCTCATGAGATGCACCGCATTTTCCGAAACAAACGTTAAATCTGAGGAGTAAGCATGGTCGCAATCAAACAGAAAGAAACCGAACTCCTGTCAATGAGAACGGAAAAGAAAGCCTTGGAGCAGGAATACCGTGATATCCAAACGGCAATGTCCTTGGCGGTTGAAGAGGAATACCGCCAGGATAAACCAGATTACCTCTCCAATGCCCAGAAACGGGCGCTTGAAGTTGAAAAACGGATAAAAGAGGATCTTCGTGCTGCGGTATTGGTTACGGAAATTGACCAATTAGAACTGAAAATCCGGGCACTCGAGATCGATCTTGGGTTCGAACGGCGGGAATTCATGCGGTATTACGCCGAAACAATGTATCTGGCGGGGACATTGCTCGGGGCGGCACTCCCCAAAACCAAGTGATGCCGACTCAGGACACTGCAGAATCCCGTGAATGTGTGTTTGTCGTGTGGAGAACCGCCTCTCGGGTTATTATAATTGGATAATCACGGTTCCAACTGTGATACATTTATATCGTATACGCGAGATAACACGGGTTAATGGGGAGCACCCGGGACTTCTCCCCAAACCAAGAGGCGATTTGTATGAGTTCAACGACAAAAAATCCTGGAATATGTTGATAAACGGGGTTCAATTTCATCCTTTAATGTTAGGAGCCCTGATTTCTCAGGCTTGTGCGAAACTACGGAAAGTCAAAGTAAAAAGAAACGATAAAAATGATTGATTTAAGTGTTATCCGGGCAGATTATTCGGTTTCATTTCATGAACCAATTATAACCATATTCTGCCGGGATGCTGAAAAGAACTTGTATCCGGTGAAGATTACGGGATTCAAACCTTATTGTTATGTCCCTGTCTTCGAGGTTGAACAAACCCGCAATTGTGGCGGGGTTATTGATAGAACGGCGACTTACTTGGCGATAGACGGGGTAACTGTCTATAAAGTCGAGTTCCGAACACCAAGTGGTGTCCGGCGGTTGCGGGACCAGGGGATTACCGTCTATGAAGGAGATGTCCCGTATCCTAACCGCTTCCTCATAGATTGCGGGATAACACGGGGGATCCGGGTTCCACGGGACCCTGTGATGCGGGGGAGGACAATCAATTACCGGGAAATCGAACCGATAACCCTGGATATTGACCCACGGACCTGTATTTTGGATATCGAATGCGATACATCCCGTGGGTTCCCCAAACCCGTGCGCGACCCGATTATCGCGATAACGGCGTGGGATTCGTATGAGAAATCATATTTCTCGGTTATTTGGGATTCAAACGTTGATTCTGAAGATTGGCACGGGATTGAAGCGCCCGAGTATTCATCGCGGGAGAACCACACGGTAATGCTTTACCCGTCAGAATCATCCATGCTACACGGATTTATCGAGTATCTTGACACTACCGACCCGGATATCATATCCGGGTGGAACATCCAGGATTTTGATATCCCGTATATCATGGAACGGTTAAATCAACTCGGAATGGAAAACAATTCATTATCCCGCATCAAAACCGTTACTGACGACCGGATCCGCGGGCGAAGTGTATTCGACTTGCTTATCGCGTATAAGCGATTCCAAGTCAAAGCACAGGACTCATACAAATTAGGCGCAGTTGCCGAACGCGAATTGGGGCGGGATAAAGTGGTTCTTCCCGCCTCAATAGATGTCATGTTTAAGACCGACAAAAAGACATTGTTGTATTACAACCTGGTTGATGTTGAACTCTGTGTCGGAATTGACGCGAAAGATAAAATCACCGAGTTTTATTACGAATTGTCCCGCTATGTCGGCACTACCATCGATAGGGCGACATATCCGGCGAATCTCATCGACAATTACATCTTGCGGAAATCAAAGGGACGGTTCGTTCTCCCGACCAAACAGAAAAATAGGGGCGACCATGAAACCTTCCAGGGAGCGCAGGTTTTTAATGCCGTATCTGGGGTTTATTCCAACGTGGTTGTATTCGATTTGAAATCGCTGTATCCCATGTCGATGCTGACAATCAACGCGTCATTCGAAACCAAAGACCCAAAAGGAGAACTTATAGCCCCGTCGGGGACACGGTTTAGGAAACAGCCCGTAGGGTTAATGCGCGATATTATTGCGGGTCTTTTTGAAGAACGGCAGAGACTCAAAGATGAACGCGATTCACATCCTTACGGGTCGAAAGAGTGGGAAATCCTGGATAAGCGTCAAGGGGCCGTAAAAATCGTTATGAACGCGTATTACGGCGTCTCCGGATATCCCGGATTCAGGTTATATGACCCTGAAATTGCGGCGGCGATAACGTCGATTGGCCGCGAAGTCATTGGACATACCCGCGCATATATCGAAACAGCCGGGTATCGGGTGTTATACGGCGACACCGATTCATGCATGGTGGAAATACCAGCGGATTCTTTAGATGCCATAATTGAAAAAGCAGGGCGGTTAGAACGGGGATTAAATTCGTCATATGATGGATTTGCCAAAATCCTGTTGAACGCCGATGAACATTTCTTCTCCATCCGGTTTGAGAAAATCTATAGGAAATTCTTCCAGCCTGGGGTGAGAAAGCGGTATGCTGGTCATCTTGTCTGGAAAGAAGGGGAAACCGTCGATATGATCGATATCGTTGGGTTCGAGCATAGACGCAGTGATTCGGCACTAATCACCCGAAAACTGCAAGAACGGGTCTTTGATATCATTTTCTCCACCGGGGACATTGAATCGGCTCGGCAATATATCCGCGCTGCGGTGAAGAAGTTCCGCTCCAATGGGTATTCTCTGGATTGTATCGGTATTCCCGGTGGGTTTTCAAAACCACTGGAAGATTACACGATTAAGAATGCTCATGTTCGTGGGGCAATCTACGCGAATTCATTCTTGAAATGTAATTTCCGGGCAGGAGACAAGGCAAAACGTGTTTATATCCGAGCAGTCACCGAGAAATATCCTAAAACCGATGTGGTCTGTTTCGAGGATGGAGCAGATTTGCCGCCGGAATTCATTGTAGATACGGAACGGATGATGAATATGACAATCCGCAACCCTTTGGCGCGGATTCTGGTATCGCTTGGATTGACATGGGAACAGGTAGACCCGAGNCATACAACGTTATTTGATTTCGGGGTAACAACTGACTTTAAATCTGTAAACGAAAAACATATGTAAGAGGTTTGATGGAAATGGAGATACACGCAGTTAATCAGGAAGTTCACCGACATACCGAGGAAGGAACCGTCATTACTGACCGGGAACGGCAAATCGTTTTCAGAAACTTGACAGAATCCGAGTATGACAAACTCACCCGGATTGGGGNGAGTATTCTCCGGAACACCGGGTCATTTGACCCGCAACTCGGGGAGTATNTCAATCTCGACCCGTTCCTGGAAGAAAGGGTTAAATCAACCAAACTCCCGGAACACACGTNTAAAATCCCGGAACCAGTCCCGTGGACTGGTGAAGAAGAGGAATTCCTAAAGACCCTGCTTGAAGCGGGAAGTTCATTCGCCGTCTTTGAATACCGGCGGGAATTCCCGAATACTCACCGGAGTGACGCATCTATCCGGCGAAAACATTCGCGGATGAAAAAGACAGTAAAAGTGGAACCCGAACATGAAAAGAGGCAGGAACCCATGAATCAAAACGATTATCAGGTATCTCCGAAAATCAAGGTTGGAAATAAAGTTAAAATCATTGACCAGGAAANCAACCGGCTTTTCGAGAATCTCATGGAAGGTATCNCGCACGAAGAAACGCATCCAATGGTNTTGAATACCCATAACAACGTTGCTATCATCGGGTATTCGGATGACACGGTAAGAATCCANACATCACAAGACAAAATCGCTCCAATTGAGGGATGACATGGCAAGATACGCTTGTAACCTGTGTTTTATCGTTTGTAAAGATGAGGATCTTGATAAAGATGGGAATTGTCCGTTGTGTCATGAACCGGTGAAGAAAATGTGTTCGCGCGGCCCAATCCGGTGNGAACATGATNTCGTGGAAGGANTCGCGTATTGCCCCGATTGTGGCGCCCCAATGTGTCCTAAATGCGAATGCCATAATGTCAGTCAAGTGTCGCGGGTCACTGGATATTTAGCCGATGTTGCGGGCTGGAATGAGGCAAAGAAGCAAGAATTGAAGGATAGGGTAAGATGGGAACTTTAAACGGGATATGCGGGATATCGGTAATCAGGGTTGATAAACTGCAAGAATTCCTAAATACGCTTGAACCTGACGATCTTCTTACTGCGAAAACACGCGCTAATACCGGAAATCTGTTAATTATCAGAAACGGCCTTGATTACGGGTATATCGACATTAGATTTGAAGAAATAGAGACGTTTGAATACGAGATCCAAAACGATAAAGATTAATACCCATTTCTCCAATTCTTTTGTCCGTAGTCCCGTGGTGTAGCGGCCAATCATCCCGGCCTTTGAAGGGGATTGCAGATTCATTTGGAACTAAGCGTAGCGGTCTCCTGAGGCATAATTCACACTCATCTGCAATCTCCGAAGATAGCCGGGAACGGCGGTTCGAATCCGCCCGGGACTTTTCCGATGAACCGGGTAATCCGGCGAGGAACACGATAAAATTTGTTTCGTTACCCATATTCGTCGATGATGCCCGATAGCCGGGGATATCGCCGGTTGAGGCGAATAATGGTGAAACTCTCCCGAATTGACAACAAGGTAAAGAACATGAGTTCTACACGGTTAGATCGGATAGTTGAAACGTTAAAGCAGAGCAAAGAATGGAACGAGTGCGACAATCCCGAAACTATCGTTAAGCGGGAATTCCCCGTCTATGAGAAGTATTCTGACACGACTATCGTGCCTTTCCTGAAAGCAGCCCTTATCAGAGAAGCCCGCGCGAAAATGATGGATGTCATTGAAGGCGTGGTATTTGGCGGGTGTGACAGGAAAGGAACCCGGTTGCCAGTGTCCTGGCCGGTGCTGTTAAAGAACGGGAAACTGACAAAAGTCGTCTCCTGGAACCCAAATACGATACCCGGCGGCCTCCAGTTCGTGAAACTCACCGGGACATTGAATGAGGATTTTGGGAATTACGGCGATATTGAACTCATTGAAGCGAGACCGTTCAATAACCTGGGCATTCTCCAGAAGGCCGCTCTTTCAATCGAGGATGAAAGTGTTTGGGAAAACCAGAAAGGAGCGGGCGACCCTGTCCTTGTAAAGGGGAATGTCAAGTGGATTAACCCGCTTTTCGAGAAAGACCCGGACGGGAACCGTGGCTCCCCAATCCCGGTGGTTGATTCGGGTGGAAGGCCGGTCTTTGAAGTTGTTCTCGCATTTGACGGCCTTGTTGAACTGCATCTCCGGTTTATTGAACAGAATCGGGGAGTTCCGTTCCTTGGAATTGAAGATATGGACCTCCTTCTGGCTGACGTGGTCAAGATTCACCCGGACGACCCGGAAAACCAGGCAAAATTCCTCCAGACGGCCCTCCAGGACAGAACTGTGGTTGGCATCGGGGAAGTGATGAACATTTCCGAGCGTTACACCCGTGATGATGTCCGGACACTCCCGGTCTACATTCGGCTCGCAGGGCTCGTAGGGGTTCCAAAAACCGATGAATCCCCCGATGTGGGTGATACTACCACAACGAAACCATCATCGGTTAAACAGACGATACTTGACTCTGGTGAAACCGAGGAAGAATTCGCGGCTCGTATCACTGAAGAAACCGAATCGACCGCCGAAGAACCAGAGGTTGAAGAATCCAAACCCGCAATAAAGAAGACCAAGAAGAAAGACCAGGAAACCGGTGTATCTTCCCTACCTGACCGGAAGAACGCGGTTAATCAGATTGATCTGATGGTTGACCAGATTACAGAATACTGTAACTTGATTGAGAAATCACCACTATCCATTGGTAAGGACGAACTCAAAGAAGTAGGCATTGGGGAGGGGTCTACTGACATGCTCCTGACCGTTGCATTGAAGAAAGTCCAAGAAACCATTGTTGCGGCGAAGACTAAGAAGAAAGCGGGAAATAAGGAGAACTGAGAATGGCGTTTAGACCTGCGGTTCGTCAGAAAAAGAAACTGAAACTTGGGTTGGTAGGTCCTTCCGGCAGCGGAAAGACCTATTCTTCAATCCTTATTGCTCGTGGGGTTGCCGGTGAAAACGGGACCATCGCGGTCCTCGATTCTGAAAAGGGCTCCTCTACACTGTATTCTGATTTAACCCCGTTTGATGTGGATTTCCTAGAACTGCCCTATTCCGTCGAAACTTACATCGCCGGTATAGATGAAGCGATTAAGAACAATTACGACGTTCTTGTGATTGATACCATCAGCCCTGTGTGGGATTTCCTTCTTGCGGAACACGACAAAATTACTCGGCGAACGGGGAATTCATTCACTGCCTGGGCGAAAATCACTCCGATGTATAATGAATTCGTTGAGAAACTCCTTGAATCGGATATCCACCTGATTATAACGATTCGAGCGAAAACTCGGTATGATATTTCCACCGGGCAAAATGGAAAAATGATACCGCGCAAAATCGGTATTGGACCGGTATTCAGACCGGGAATTGAATACGAGCCGGATTTGATGTTCGATATGATGAGTGACGGCAAAGAAATCTTTGCTACCGTAACCAAGACCAGAATGAGCATATTCCCGATTGGGGAGGAATTCACCCCGAGTATCGAACACGGCGAAATGCTGGTTGATTGGTTAAACTCCGGCGAAGAATACACGCCTATCAAAAAAATTACCCGGCAAACCGGGGATAACCCGGAATACCCGGAAGAGGTTGAAAATACTGGCGTTGAGTCAGAAGATGCGTTATGGGAGTAGTAACACTGAAAAATCCGCCATATTCCGGGTATTGCTTTATAAATAATTCCGAGTCCATCCCTCCCGAGGCGGTCGCCGTTCTTGATGAAGTGATGTCTGATTATGTAAAGAATTACGATATGACAGACAAATTCCAATCCGGTGAATGGGATGGTAAGATTCATCTTTTCAAACGCGCACGGAACGGGGCTTATTATTTCCCGGTTGGATTGACCGAAGAAGTGTCAATCATTCTGAACACGTTTGGGATTGATACCGTTGTTCCGCCGCGTTCTGTCGAAACACTGGACCTCGAATGGGTTTCTCCGCTCCAACCGCGAGAATATCAGAACGAAATCCTCAGGGTGCTTATGCGGCGTAACGGCTCGGGAACCGTAGAAATCCCGACAGGGGCGGGTAAAACATTGATTGCGTTGCGGTATGCATATCTCCGCAAATGCCCGTTTCTGGTGGTTGTCCACCGAAAAGAACTGCTCACCCAGTGGAAGGACGAGATTGAAGCGACTTTCGGGATAACTCCAAGTCTTGTTGGTGACGGGGAAAGGGATATATCCGGCGATATTGTGGTCGCAATGGTGCAAACACTGCACAATATCCTCAATGTAGGCCGTCCACGACTCTCCTTCCCGCTCATTATATTCGATGAAGCGCATACAACCCCGGCACGAACTGCGTTCTCCGTCGCCACAAAGATTGGTGCGCGGTGGAGGTTGGGGCTTTCAGCAACTGCGCGGCGGACCGATGGACTTGACAAAATGATTTGGGGAGCAACCGGCCCAGTAATCGGGTCTATTTCAGTGGAAACATTGGTTAGTCAGGGGTATTTGGCAAAACCTGTGTTCTGGTTGCTCCAAACCCCAATGTCTGGAATCCATTTCAAACGGGCAGAAACCTATCACAACGTCTATAAACGCGGGGTTGTTATGAACCGGTTAAGAAATGACCTTATCGCCAAGTGTGCCATCAACGGGCTTGAATCGAACCGGCTGATTTTTATAAGCGTGAAACAGATTCTACATGGGGAAGAGTTGGAACGGTTGATTCCGGGTTCGATATTCGTTCATGCCGGGAGTCCGGGGCGAACTGAAGCGATTGAAGCGTTCAAACGGGGAGAAGGACCACGTTGTATGATATCGACATTGTTGCGGGAAGGGGTTAATGTGCCTGCTGCCGATATGTTCATCAATGCCGCCGGTGGTCAATCATTCATCTCTACGATTCAATCCGCAGGAAGAACACTTCGCGCCGCGCCCGGGAAACACGATACGATCCTGGTCGATTTTTCCGATGACGGCCATAGATTCCTGATTAATGATACCCGTCACCGATTTGAAGCGTATTCAGAGGTTTACGGGAATTTCTTCGAGGATGCGGAGGTTGTGGAATTTGCAAGCGGATGAGCAGGAAAGGGCTTCGTTTTGGGACAGTAAGATTAATGAGACTCTAAAAAACAGAGGATTGCTGGATACCCGCAAAGACCTGTTAGAAATCAGTGGACCTGAATTTTACAGCCGCCATCGCAGTGCATTGGCATTGACCGAACAATATGACCCATTCTATATCGGGTTACTCATTGCGGGGCGGTATTACCGTGGGATATGGAATAGCCGGGAAAGAGCAGAGTATCTCGGAAAACTGTTGCACGTCGGGGAGTTTTACAACGACCCAAAATTCAAGAAAACTCTGTTCTACGGGGAAGGAACCGCTGGAATCTTCTATGCGTTGATGAATTCCCCGCATTTCCGGGATATCCTGACAGCGTTTGACCGCGCCGCAAAGATTGATGATTCCAGATTAAATTTGTAAATCGGGTTTTAAGAACAGCCCAAATCCGATTCTTTTTATGGATCATTGACCAATGGGTTAACGGGAGTATTACAATGTATGTTCCGTATCCAAGAGTTACGCAGGTAATTGGGGAAATGCTCCCCAATGACGGGCTAATGCACTGGAAAAGGAAGGTTGGGGCGAAAGAAGCCAAACGTATCGCCAATGAAGCAAGCGCGGTTGGAACTCTCGTTCATTACCGTATTCTTAACAAACTCGTCAAATATGAAATCCCGTTACCACGGTTTGACGTCAAGAATTGCCCTAAAAACATAAAGACGCTGTGCGAAATCGCTGATGTGCAATGGGCCGAGTTACTGAAGAAGAATTTCAAAATCGAGCCCGGGAGGTTGGAAGTTGAAAAGTTTACGGTTGAACACGATTTAAAAGTGTGTGGAACGTATGATTTGGCCGGGAATTTCTCGGTATTCGGAGCCCCGGCGAAATGGTCGGTTGCTGACTTAAAAACGTCGCCCGTGGCAAGGGAATCGCATTTTATCCAGTTAGGGGCATACGCACTGTTTATGGACCCGTATCCAGAACAGGGCGTAATCATCTCGGTTTGTCCGTATCCTGAAAAGAACCCGACCCTTGAAGCGAGACTGTATGTATTATCGAAGAAAGAATTACAAGAACGGTCAAGACAATTCAAGAAGTTATTGAAGGGATATCACAAAAAGCACCCCAATCTAAAGAGATTCAAGTATTCGAAATGAGGAAGGAAGGAAGGAGTGATTAGACCATGGGAGAACCAGTATTCCACGAAAATATCCCGCGACAATTGAGGAACGATTGTTTCCGGTTTATTCGTGTCAGACAACGGAGTAAACGACCGATAGATACGGATTATTTTAATACGAACAATTTTGGGGCAGGTGACCCGGAATTAACGACTCATTTATCGAGGGGCGGGAATTACGGGGTTATCCCCGTTAGAGACAATGTTTGTATCCTTGACGTCGATGACGTTGAAAAATGCGAACAATTAGGGATGCTTGACCCGTTTAGTGAACGATTCAAAACGTTTACGGTAAGAACCGGGAGCGGTGGGTTGCATGTTTATTTCCGGTGCAAAGGCCTGTTAGCCGAGATGGAAACACCGAAACGCATCCCGCTATACGACCTTTCCAACGAATCCTGCCACCTAGGGGAGATTTATCCGGCGGGGTGCCGGGCATATGTGGTCGGGCCGGGTTCAATCCATCCAACCGGGAACGGGTATACTATCGTGAAGAACGCACCAATCATTGAAATCCCGTTCGATGTGGTATGCACCGCCATATTGGGGCGGAGTAAACATACGCTCTGGACAAAAGAGGTTGGTGGCGAAACCACGCAGTTTGAGAAGCGGATCCCTGGAGGACGGTATAACAACCTGCTTTCCGAAGAAATCGGTATCAGAATCGAGGATATTGGGGCGCCTATCAACGGTGTAAACCGGGGAAGCGAGATACAGGGTTCTCACCCGGTTCACGGCTCTTCAACGGGGCATAATTATTCGATTGATACACGCCGCAACCTCTGGCATTGTTTCCGTTGTGATTCGGGTGGCGACCCAATCACATTTGTCGCCGTTCAAAAAGGGCTGATATCTTGTTCAGATGCGGGGAGAGTCCCGATATCTGACGAGATTTTCCGACAGGTAAAAGAAGCCCTTGCCACCGAATATGGGTATGGGACACAGATTGAAGAGATAGACCGGAAATGGCGGGAAGTTGAACAGAAACGGTTATCTGATTCCGTTCCACGCGAGATATCAAATGAAGACCCATTTGAAGCCCGTGTTGAACGGGGATTGCGGTTCAAATCGTATCTCCCCGCAGATAATTTGATTGAACGGTATGTTACTGTTGCCAAAAGCATGACAGATGCTTACCAGGAACTCCATTATGCCGGTATTTATTCGTTGCTTTCAATGGTAGCGAATAGAAACGCGGTCATTAAGTTGGCGCATGGGAGTATTTATTCCAACATTTGGACGATGTGCCTCGGTATTTCGACCATATCACGGAAATCTACCGCGCTTAAAATTGCACGGGATATCGCCCGTTATCATTCCCCGACCACAGAACTCCCTGGTTCGTTCTCACCTGAAGCCCTTATCGAAGAACTCGCAGATAATCCCCGTTCTTGGTGGATTAAAGATGAAGTCGGGTCACTCCTCGCCACAATGCAGCGGAAGCAGTATATGGCTGAGATGCGAGATTTCTTGAATGAAATCTATGAGAACCAGAATTATCGGCGGAAACTGCGAACAAACCGCTCCAAGAGTAGGACGGAATTCATTATAGAAAAGCCATACACAACGTTCTTCTTCGCAACAACGCCAGAAACATTCTCTGAACAGACATCGACGTTGGATTTGACGTCTGGGTGGTTATTGCGGTTCCTGTATTTCTTCCCGCAGTATTACAAAGTTTCGCAGCCCTATCAGGAAGCGAACCCGGAAACAGAGGAAGAGATGGAACGGATTCGGAGCCTGATTGGAGAACTGTTTACGTTCTTCCGATTGACCAATGAAGAGTTAGAATTCGTTCTTACCCCCGAAGGGATGCAATTCTTCCAGTCCTGGCAACGGGATGTGGAGATGAATTATTTCCGGGATGGGGATAATGTCAGGTTGGCGCAATACGGGCGTCTATTCACATATGCGTTGAAATTGGCGATGATATTTAAGATAGGCGATCCCAAATTCGTTGAAGTTATGGCTGAGCAGAAAGAAATCGGGATTCAAGAAGGACAACAGATAATCCTGGAAGAACGATACCTGATTGAAGCGTGCCGCCAGATTGACCAGTATTTCTCCCCAATCGCGGCAGACGTCACAGATATGGTTGCCAGGCAGACCGAAATCAATGTCCAGGAGAAAATTCTCTCCCTACTCCGGCGGAACAGCGGGGAAATGAAACGAGTGGACATTTTACGGGCGCTCCATATCAAACTCAAGGATTTCGAGGAGCATGCAATGGCTTTGGTCGAATCGAATGAAATTAAGATAATTGAGTATCATCGTCCTGGAAAGAAGAAAGATATACGGGTATATTTGGAAAAGAAATAATGAGAACGATCCAAAACCGTTTAGGAGGTGGTAGATGGAGTAAAATAACCGAAACTCTTTTTATCTCCGTGATGAAACAATATCATATGATTCTGGAAGATTTCTCTGAGTTGCGGGAATTCTTGCTGTTGCAAGGATTTGTAGTCACTTGCATCGAGAAACGGGAAAACGGGGATACCCGGTTTACGCTCTTAAATCTCGATGAAATGAACGGCAAACTTGGAGAAACCTTTTACATGACGTTTGAAAAATTCAAACCTTCACCAATATCTGAATTTTTAAATACCTGTGAAGAAGTGCACGCTTTCGGTATAGGGCTGTTACACAGCTGTAAAATGCTCAAACCGATTGCTTACGCGTCATTGAAAGAATATGACAATTTAAGCCCGGAACTGGCAAACGATTTGGAGAATGAATATCATTATTATCTGGTTGGGTTCTGGGGATTGCGAATCGCGGTAGTAATCGGGATAATTTGGGTTACCGGGTCAATTGAAACCGCTTTACACCTGTTAGGTTGGTAAGACAACCTATTCACCGATTTTTTACCCGTTGATTCGGAAACGAAATTCTTAAATGGGAATTGTCATGAATACTGTAAGGAGTCGAGGAAAACCATGAGCAGAATGAAAACCAACCGAAACCGCAGGACAACGTTCGTATGGACAGATACTGAAGAAGCCCAGATGCGGGCGATATTCGATGAACACCCTGGTATATCGGCGCGCCAAGCGGCGATCAAATTCAGCCGTCAGAACCCGAATTATCCCCAGAATTGGCGGGTATATCGGAAATCATTGGATGTAATGCATAGTATCCGAGAACAACAGCAAGAGACTGAAGAACCGATACAACTTGTTCCAACCATCACCGCAACAACCATTCTTGGGGAAAGCGGCGAACCGGTCGACAAATTTGATTTTGTGGTCACTACGACCACATTAGGAACCATTGCCGCACCAACACTTGAAGCGGCAAAACAGATGGTTTTGGACAGCATTGGAAAACTTGGCTGGAATACACTGCACATCACAGTGAACCCGGTTAGAAAACAGATTGAGGCGGAATTAGATGAAGATAAAACCGATTGAAAAGATAGTGACCAAATTAGTGACAATCTGCGAAGAACAAGACGTTTTGCCGTGGAATTGTCCATATTTGAGGCCGGATCATATCCAGCCTCAAAACCCTGTTACGAAAACTGTTTATTCCGGGGGTAACCGGATTTACCTCGGTGCTATGCGGTGGCTACAAAATTACACGACACCGTTTTATACGACCTACAATGGAGCCAAAGCGCTGGGTGGTAATGTTATGAAAGGACAGAAAGGACACCCGATAATCGTCGTGAGAACGACCACACGGGAAGATAAAGATGACCCGGACAACGAAATCACACGAGTGTATTTTGGTTCTTCAACGGTATTCAATCTCGACCAGTGCGAAGGGATTGATATGAGCCCGTATCTGGGAGAACTCCCCAAGAATGGGCAGGAATCCCCGACGAACATACCCACGTTGGACCAATTCATTGAATCGGTCAATCCAACGATAGTCTCCGGTCAAACCCCGGCATATAGCCCGCTTAGGGATGTAATCAAAATGCCCCCGATTGATGCGTTCGTTTCGGTGGAAGCGTATTATCAGTCGCTCTTCCATGAAATGGTGCATTGGACGGGGCATAAATCGAGATTGGACCGTGAACTTGGGAATATGTTTGGGACGGAAAAATACTCGAAGGAGGAATTGGTAGCCGAGATTGGCGCGGCAACCCTGTCAAACTACTTGATTGGGGAAGATACCGCAGCATTGACCCAAAGCGCGGCGTATGTCAAATCATGGTTATCGGTGTTGAAGGAGAACCCGCATTGGTTGTTCAAATCGGCTTCTGAATCGGAAAAAGCCGTTCAATACATGATTGCACGGAAAGAAAGGAAAGCAATGGAGGCCACGCCTTGAGGCGATATCTCATCTGTTACTGTGGGAAGAAGTATTATTCGGAAATAGCCAAGAAACTATGTCCTATTTGCGGGAAACTGATGATAGAACACGAACCTACCATGTGCGATTATTCTGATGATGAAATCAGGATATTACGGGCAAGACACCGAGTTGCAGCAGGTATAACGGAGGATTGAAGAGTGTTTATTGATGAACCGAAAATTGTTGATGTTATTGAAGTGACCGAGACGAAAGTCTGCCGGAAATGTGGGAAAGAGAAACTAATCAACCGGTTTAACAGAGACAAATCAAATTCTGACGGTATTAGTTCATATTGCAAGGCATGTAACCGGGAATACCTGCGCAAACGGCGAGAACGGATTCGATTGGAAAAACAACGAATTCGCACCAAGAGTTTGGAGGGATTGAAGAAATGACACCAGAACATCATGACAAACGGTATTTTATCGGTGAATACCGAGGATACATAGTTTATTTCATCCTTTCCCCAATAAACACCCAGGGGGAAGATATTCCGGCGTTTGCCGAACGGTTTGAAGCGATTCCAAAAGACTCTCATGCGTTACGAGGGNGGGTTCGGCAGAACGGATGCACAACGGGTGATTTGAACAAGATTAAGACCGCAATCGATGAACAAATCAAGTATGAGACAATGATTTTTAAATTTATGAAAATCCATCGCGATGTGGTCGGAAACTGGAAAGAACCGACCAAAACGTCGTTAGAAATGGATAATCTCATTGAAGTTGATTAACCAACGGGGGTTTACCGTTGACTTGTTTTGGATGTAAAGACTTACAGGGGTGTCCGAAATTCGGGATATTCACGGTCTATTTCTGTAAGCGGCGAGGATATGAAACGGCAATCGGGTTTAAATGTCCGTTAGGGATATTCAACCCGGTTCGTTGCCTGTATTATACCGTCGAATATGACACTGCGCCGGGTTCACGAATTGACGGATTTTTGGGGAACATATGTTTCCCGGGCGGCCGGCAACCAGGCCCGGCTCAACGTGCATCACAGCCACGTCGGCGAGGAGGCGTGGGGGGTCAGGGCGGACCCCTGACCTGTCCGGATCTCACAGGAGGAGGAGATGATTAAATGGGAAAATATGGCCAACTTGAAGAAGATGAAATTGAAATGCTCCGCAAATTAGAGATCACAAAAGAAGAGATGGAGTTGTTTATCCGATATACAATTGATG
>JGI24711J26586_10001672_pt1 | contig 16718 bp, 19 predicted proteins | sample BioPla3DNA1_FD_26586 | JGI IMG/M metagenome (IMG submission 26586)
AAAAATCATACTTTTCTATATTAAAAAACGTATTTTAAAAACTTTTTTCTCTGAAAACTTTGTTTAAACTTTCTGAGTAAAGTTTAAAAACTCTTTCAAACTTGTTTAAAAACTCACCTTTATGTAAAATAGTACATTTACTTTTCTTTCAATTTTTAAAATCTCATTATAAATCAATAACTTAGTAACAATGATATTTTAACTAAGTTATTGATTTTAAAGGACTTTCTAAAATTTCATGAATTTTTGAACATTTTTAAACGTTTAATTCTTTATTAAAATTTTCGGACATCTGAAAATTTTCACTCAAATATGTTTTAATTAAAAACAAGTTTTTAAAATTTAAAATATGAAACCTACATTTAAAAAATTCTTCAAATCATTTTTAACAAAGAAATTTGCAGTTTATCTGTTTAGATGGCTAATTTCAGCATTTGTAATGATGCCTTTTATGATACTCTTTGAACAACTTGGAATTTCAATTGCATTAAATTTGATTTTAGGACAAATTATTGGTGCAATTATATTTTTCAAAATTGATTCATTTATATTTCAAAAATTATAAATAGTTAAACATTCGTTTAGATTCGAAAATTTTTGAATCTAACTTTTAAATTTAGGAGTTTTTAAAACAATGTCAACATTCATTGATTTTCTTGAGAAAATCAACGCACCTCATTTGACAACTGAGTCAAATATTTTATATAATCCTAATGTTCCATTAGATCCTGATTCAGTTGATATCGGAATGCCTTTAACTGAGGCACAGTTTACACGTGATAAGCTAGATAAAGTGACTAGGTTATACGGTAAGCTTTTTGGTAAGAAGTTTGGCGGTGAGTTCAAGGTTGCATTTACTGAAGAGTTCCAGCGTCAAGATGGTACTAAGGGTTTTGGTTATCGTTTATTTAACAAGCATGGTTATCAGTTACGTTTCGGCTATTTAAAGGGTAATATCACCGCTTTTAAAGTGACTCCAAAGCGTGATACCTTTATTGTTGATTCTTTAGATTATTGGGATAAGAATAACCTCGAGCTAGATCGTCCAACTATTACTTGCTCATTCTCAGCATCGTGCAACGTTGTTCAGATTTACGAGAAGTTATGTGAATTATTAAGAAAGAAGAAATTTGGTACTTTCAAGCTTGATGATTTTATCACTGAAGCAGTAGATTTAGGAAAATCTACAATTGTTCAGCGTCAGAATTTCTTAAGAGATCGTAATAAGAAGATTGGTGCCGCTTTACCAGGTAAATTTTCAGATTATGTTAGTCAAGAAGGTCTTGAAGATGAGTGGAATGAGTTCTATGCTACTTTAGAAAAGGGTAAGAAAGAAACCAACTCTGTTCAGAATGAAGTTAAAGCAACTCAGAAGCAGTTAGATGATAATGTTTACGCAGATCCAAAATATGTTTTTGAAGATGTTAAGACAGTAACTGAGTTCGTTGCTAAGGGCCATGCAAAATCTTTAATTATCTGTGGTGAGGGTGGTACTGGTAAGACTTATGAGGTTACTTCAACACTTAAAAGAGTATTAGGTGAAGTGGGTGATAAGTACACATATCATTCAGGTGCAAAAATTGCTCCTCGTTCATTCTATGCTACAGTATTTAGAGAACGTGATATTTTACAGGTTTGGGATGAAGCAGATGACATTTTAAAACAACCTGATACCATCATGATGTTAAAGCCTGCTTTAGATACTTCAGGTAAGCCAGCTATGGAATATATAACCGGTACTTATCCTATGAACGGTAAATCAGAAGCAGAGGTTAGAGATTACTGTGCACAATGTGATGACGCAGATTCTTTAGTGTTTACACAGAATGTTCGTACAGTAAAAGATGGCGAAATGGTTGTTCCATCAAAGTTCTATTTTGATGGTGAGATGATTTTCATTTCTAACATGAGAGCTTCTCAGATTGAAGATGCAATTAAGTCACGCTCAATCTTTATTGATATTTACTTATGTGCAAGAGATATGTATAACAGAACAAAGTCTATTATGAAAGCTAAATATCCTAATAAGACTGATAAGCAGTTAGATGAGTTCTTTGAAGCTTTAGGCATGGCTATTCCAGATACTGATGAAAAAGTTACTTATATGACTCCTGAACTTGCACGTAAACGTAAGAATTTAACAATCCGTTCAGCAGTCATCGGTATGGCATTACAGGATGCTGGTGTAGAATCTTGGAAACGAATTGCTTCTATGTACGTTTAATAGATAATCTTTAATTTAAGAAGGGTTTCTTTTAATTTTTAAGGAACCCTTTTATTTTCACTAAAAATTGTTTAAAATGTTCATAAGAGGAGAAATTAAATATGATTGATTTAGATGTTTTAAATTGTTCAAGAGAAGATCTTGAAAAATTATCAGACTCAGAACTTGAATCTCTGTTAAAATTTACTCAAGATAAGAGTAATGAATATCACATTCTTCAAATTTCTTTAAAAACTTTAATCAATTCACTATATGGTGCTTTAGGTAACAAAGCATTTATCTTAATTAACGAAAAGATTGCACAGGCTATTACAGGAAATGGTAGATATTTCATTAAATCATTTGGAAGAAGAATTGAAAATCATCTTCAGAGTTTAAAGAACTGGAATAAACCTTATTACATTTATAGTGATACGGACTCTTGCTATTATACAATTGAACCATTTGTTGAAGAATTTTTAAAGAAAAAGCCAGATGCTTCTTTAAGTGAAATTGTAGATTTTTGTGATAAGTTTGAAACATCAGTTGTTCAACCTAAAATTCAAGAAAATATTGACGAATTTTGTTATTACTTGAATGCAATGGATAAATCTAAATGCGGTGGAAAACGAGAAATTATCGCAGATAGATTTTTATTACTTAAAAAGAAAAAGTATCTCTGCAGACTTAGAGCAAATGAAGCAACAGTTTTTCCAGTTGATGCACCTAAAATTAAAGCAATGGGCGTTGAACTAATTAAATCAAGTACACCTAAATTTTCAATTGAACATATGAGTGACGCACTTCCAATTCTTTTCGATGGAACTCAAAAAGATCTTAGAGAATGGTTTGAAAAGTGCAAAACAGAATTCATTAATGCTCCGGTATCTGATATTGTTTCTAACATGACTGTAAATCGTATTGATTATGATTTAAGAAAAGACCTTGGAATTCCATTGAATTCAAGAGCATCTTTAATATATAATGAATTTATTAAAAAGAACAATTTAGAAGGATCATTTAATTTAATTCAAGCTGGTGATAAGATTAAATACATTTATCTTAAAACACCTAACACCTTAGGCGAAACAATTAAAAACACTACTGGTAGAACAGTTAAAAAGACATATCCTAATGTGATTGCATTTATAGATGATAATTTTATTCAGTATTTTAAAGATTATATTGATTATGATACACAATTTGAAAAGTCATTTATAAAACCTTTAGAATTTATGACTAATGCAATCAATTTCACAGTTAAAGAAAAGGCAATGGACCTTTTTGATTTTTAAAGGATTTTAAAATGTCAAATATTTTTAAAACATTTCAGAATTGCATTTCTGGTAAAGATTCAACAGAATCAGAGATTAAAGAAATTCCTACTTATGTATTTTGTAAATACTTAGGTTCGAATTATAAAACTATTCAAATTGCAAATTTTTTAAATTATTATTATAAATTACCTATTGAAATTCAGTATAAATTTGTTCAAAAGACATTAAATGGTAGAGTAAATTTTATCAAGTTCATTAAAACAGAAAATTTAAAAATTTCGGCTGATGAAGAACTCCTAATGAAACATTATAAAATAAATAAAAAAGTTGCAAGTGAATATCTCAAAGAGATAGATAAATCAGAATTAAACAGATTAAGACTTCTTTACAAAAAGGAAAGATAAATGATAGAGTCAATTACTGGAATTGGTCGAATAAATGTTGGTAATCTGAGAAGAATGGAAAATAAATCTCAAGCTATTTCAAAGAACTTTGCAAAACCCTTAAAATATGTTTGTTTAACACACAATGATTTAGATGCATGCGGTTGTGTAGCAGTTCTTGAAGAAACTTTAAAACCGGTTAAGTATTTTTATACTAATTATGCAGATCTGCATGAAAAGATTTTTGAATTGACAGAATTCTGTAAAGAAAATAGGATTTCAAATGTTATTATTGCTGATGCATCTTTATCTCAATACAGAGATTCTTTGATTCAGTTACAGAGAGATTTAAAGAATATTTCTCCTAATTCGGATTTTAAGATTTTTGACCATCATTTGTATGATGATAACTTTTGGCATGGTGTAACCGCAGAGTTACATATTGATAAAACTAGATGTGCAGCTAAAATTCTTTTTGATTATTTTAATACATCAAATAGTTTAAATTTTATGACTGACTTTATCAGAACTGTAAATTTATTTGACATTTATCTTAAAGATGAAGCGGATTTTTTAAATAGTTTAATCTTAAATGAAAAGTTTTTTGGCTTCGTTAAAGGAAATTCAGAAAATATATTATTATATACTAAAGAAGCAAAGAGGAATAATTTTAATCTTAACACTTTACTAGGTGATTTTAAATTTACTTATAAAAATGAGTTTGATTCTCTCAAGAATAGATTAAAATCAGAAAAGAAATACATTCGTTCTAATAAAGGTGTTAAAACAACAGTTATTCTTTCATGGGATTTATTTCCATTTTTTACATATTTTGAAATGAAATCGGGTCAAGATGTTGTAATCGGTGTAAAATATGGAATTTTTAAAATTCGTGTTAAAGAAGGTGTTTTTTCAGAAAATGCTTTAAAGAAAATCAGAAAGAAACTTTGCGGAGATGCAAATTATGGACATTCTTTAGCATTTACTTATAAAGCAAATGTTCCGAATAGAGATGCTATAATTGCTGAACTTATTAGAATTTCAGATACTTTTAATACATATAAGGAATAATTTATGAAGGTACAAGTTTTAACTGATCGCGATCATGTTTTAAAGAGACCTGCAATGTACATTGGAGCTGTAAATAGCAGCTCATTTTCAGAGTACATTTTTGAAAATAATAAAATTGAAAACAGAGAAATTTCATACGTTCCTGGACTGATAAAAATTATCAATGAGATTATCGATAACTCTGTAGATGCTTGCATTAAATCAAAGTTTACAAAAGGAACTCACATTTCTGTTAAAATGACTTCTGATACTGTAGAAGTTAAAGATGATGGAACAGGAATTCCTTACGATCTAATCAATGGTAAAACTTCTGCAGAAGTTGCATGGGGTACTATGAGATCAGGTTCAAACTTTGAAGATGATGAACACAGAACTCAGATTGGTATGAATGGTGTAGGATCTTTCTGTACAAACTGTTTTTCAACTAAATTTACCGGTATTTCAAATGATGGTATAAAGAAAGTAACTTGTCATTTTTCTGATAATGTAGAGAATTGTAAAACAACAGTTTCAGATTCTACCGGAAATACTGGTGTTACAGTAAGATTTAAACCAGATCTTAAGAGATTTGGACTTACAGAAATTGATGAAAATCACATTTTAATTATTAAACAGAGACTTATAAATTTAAACTTAACTTATCCTGAAATTTCATTTAAGTTTAATGGAAGAACTATCAATATCAATTCTTTTAAGAAGTACATTTCATTATTCGGAGAGAATCCAGAAATTTATGAAACAAAAAAATATTGTTTTGCTGTTTTACATAATGAAAATGATGATTTCAGACAGTTCTCTTATGTCGACGGTCTTAAAATAAATGATGGTGGAACTCACATTGACATCATTTCAATGAATATCGTTAACAGAATTCGTGATAAGTTAGTTAAAAAGTTTAAATCGATTAAGCCTGGTGATATTAAAAATAAGTTGTTCATTATAGCATTTTTAAAAGAGTTTCCAAATCCCAAGTTCAATTCTCAGTCAAAGGAGAAGATTACAAACTCTAATACTGAGATGAATGATTATTTCGGTGAAATTGATTATGAAAACTTTGTTAAGAAGATTCTTAGAAATAAGGTCATAATTGATCCTATTACAGAAGTTTACAAAATCAAGGAAGAGTTAAAAAGACGTCAGGAAATGAAGTCTTTAAATACTCCTAAAAAGATTAAAAACGATAAGTATCTTCCTGCTATCGGAGATTCTAAATATCTTCTGATTGTTGAAGGTGAATGCTTAGAACAGAATACAGACGTTATGATGTCTGATTTCACAACCAAAAAGATTAGAAATCTTAGAGTTAACGAAACACTTTTAGATGAAAATTTCAGACCTGTTAAAGTTGCAGCAATTAGTACTTCACTTAAAAATGTTATTCATTTTAAAACAAAATCAGGTGATGTTCTATGCGGTGAAAATCACAGATTAAAGGTTTATGATACTCGTGATAATCAGTTTAAGTTCTTAAGTGCTAAAGAAATTAAATCAGGTTTTGCTTATTACAGACTTTTAAAATCAAAGTTTAATAAAGATACTAAAGCAATTGAGATAAATCTTGTTGGAAAAGATAGACATGGCAAGTTCTTTGCTTTAACTGATTCAAATCAGTATTTGTCATTTACAGAAAATGATTATTTCCAGATTGTTAGAAATCATGAAATAAAACGTGTTCATTCTTCAGAATTAAATCAAGGTGATTTAGTTCTTATGAATAGAGTAGATGATATTTAATGACGTAATCACCTATAGATGATGTTGTTAGCTCTTGTAATATATACCTATTACTAACTAATAACATCATTTAAAACACATTCTAGATATGATTTAAAAGGATATTAAAATGCTTGATACAAAGTGGAAGAAAAGATTTTTAAAGTTATCTAAAGAAATTTCAGAATGGTCTAAGGACCCATCAACTAAAGTTGGTGCTTTAATTATAAGTGAAGATAGAAATATCATTTCAACTGGTTATAATGGTTTTCCAAGAGGAATTGAAGATACTGAAGAAAGATTAAATAACCGTGAATTGAAATATAAATTTATTTTACACGCCGAGATGAATTGTATAATGAATGCATTATATAATGGAAGATCTGTAAAAGATTGTATTTTATTTGTTCATGGATTACCTCCATGTTCAGAATGTACAAAGTCAATTATTCAGGCTGGAATTAAAAAGGTTATAACTGATTCAAAGGCAACTGATAATTGGAAAGAAAATTCAAAATTAAGTTTGGAGATGCTAAAAGAAGCAAATGTTGAAATTGAATTTATTTAATACAAAACGTCCTCATCATGAACTAGGAATTTGTATTGCGTCGCTACAACCTAAGAGTTATGAGGACGTTTGTGATAAACTTAAAGAATTGAGTGTTTTAACAGAATTCGACTTTATAGAAGGCATTAATGATAGAGAAATAATGTATAATCTCATTAAAGAATATCCTTGTTATACTTTAGGTTCTCTAATCAGAGATCCTGATGGTGACATNTACAAGCAATTTGAAGACTCTTGTAAATTGGCTTCAGAACTTAATATTGATTATTTAATGTTTGGTTCTTATAAAACAAGAATTCAGAATAATATAGATTATTCTAAGTTTTTTGAAATCGCTAAAANGTATAAAAAGCATCTTCTGTTAGAACCTTTAAAAGGAACTTATCCAGGAACACTTGAAGAAGTTATAAAATTACAAGAACAGTACGGTGAAAGTGATTTACATCTTTGTTTAAAAAACTCTGAAATAAATCATGATAAGTTTTTTAAGTATATTGACAGAGTTAAGAATTGTCACATTTCATTTGAATTATACTTAAAATATTATAAAGAACTCAAGAATTTAAAGAGATTTACTCTGGAGATTTAATTTGTCAATCGCAGTTCACNGCTCTTATATCGCTTTAAAATTAGCTGATAAAGGACATAAAGTGATTTTAATAGACTCAGAACAAGATGATAAAAGTGCTATTTTGCTCAGAACCTATCAAAACATCTGAAGTAAAGGCACTATTTGGAATTACTAAAAACTCACTCCCAGATGTGACCTACAAGGTCAAACCCTTTGGAATTCCTGCAATTAAAAAGAGTGAAATTTTTGATTGTATAAACAAGTTAAAGAAAAGTTGTTTATGATATATAAAAGAGGATAAAAACTATGAAAAACATCTAAACAAAGAAAATACATTAAAGAAAATTAAAAATAAAATTTAAAAGTTTTTAAAAGTTAAGGAACTTACAATGCAAACATCAAAATGCTTCATTTCACAACCAATGAAAAACAAAACAATAGAACAAATCAAAAACGAAAGAGAAGAAGTGATAGAATTTCTGCATAGAAATGACATGAAGGAAATATCCAGTATTTTTGAGAATAACGAAGATCCGGTATATGCTTTAGGTGAAAGCATCAAACTTATGGCAAATGCTGATTGTGCTTATTTTATGAAAGGTTGGAATAAAGCGCGAGGATGCATAATTGAACATGAAGTTTGTGAACGTTACGGCATACCTATTATATATGAAAAGACTTTAAACAAAGAAAAGATTTTAAAGAAATTAAAACGTGGTTAGACACAAATTTTAAATTCCTGACGTTTTTGAAAAAGTCAGGAACTTATTTTCATTTACTAAAATCAAGCATTTCAAACTTAATTTCAAAGTTTAATTCATCTAAAGTTTTAGCGTTCAAGATTCTAGACTTCATATCCCATTTCTGCTTATACAGATTACATCCATTTTTCTGAATCTCTAGTTTTATCACTTTAAGATCATCTAAAGAAAGTTCGTGTAATTCGTTGTCATAATCCATAAACTGAGTTATTTCATCACCAATTGATATTAGTGAATCTATATTGTCAATAGATTTTGGATCTGAGTTAACTCTGAATCCTAGTGAACTTGTTAAGTACATATATGGATTATCACGATTATTTAGTTTCTTAGATTCTTCACTTAGTGTATCTAGGAGTTCTTTACGTTTAATTTCAAGATACTCTGAAGTATCAGTAAATACTCCATTTACGATTTCTCTATCTGTTTCTTTGATATCTGATAATGACAAATCTGGTCTAAACAATAGAGTCTGCTTAAGTCTTNATAAATCTGTATCTGAAAAAATTATTTTATTATCTTTCTCAATGTAATACATATACTACTCCTCAATATTCTGATCTGTTGCATAAACGAATTTAAGGTTCTTTGTAGTACCTGAGTCAACCCACTCAAAGAATACACTTTCGCCTTTCTTAGCAGGGCAATTTACACTTATTCCACGACCTGCTATATCTCTAGTCTGACAACCATAGTACGCAGTGGTAATATTACTCATAAACATATAATCATTTGTAGTACCACCACCTGTAGACAAATATACAAACCAACCATTAGCAGGAGCTGTGAGCGTTGTTTTAGAGGCAGGGATTGTTAGAACTACATTTTTCTCGCTAGGGAATGCATATGTTGAAATATTACCTTTTAGAACTGTACTGTCTGCTACTGCATTTATCGTCACATTTCCGCTCTCATCAGCGTTCACACCGTTGACACTTCTAACAAGATTTTTATCATTCCAAGTCAGTGTACCATCAGGCAAACCTATCAGTTTAGAGGTGTTGGTTTGATCTTCTGCAATAAGCAGAATACTACCATCATCAGGGATAAAGGCAGTTAAGACTGCTTTTATTTGAACGTTAGATTTTTGTAGCCAATTAGTTCCGTTGCGTATAGAAAGACCTGAATTATTGCCTGAATATAAATAAAAGATATTGCCTCGTATATAGGAACATATGTCAAGGTCACCANNAGTAGCCNCATGGTCAACAGCAGTAGTTAATTGAGCAATGTCGCCAACCTCAAAACCGCTGTGAGCAGTTACTACTTTAGCAATGAGTCTTATGTTTACATTCTCTTTAGATACATTTTCAAGGTCTGAACCTGTCAAGTCAAAGTTATAAGTAGCATTAGTACCAATTGAGAAATAGCCTGTATCATAAACAACCTTATTAAAGGTTGATTTCTCAGTACCAAGTTGTACATTTCCATTAGAATCAGGTTTTATAGAATTAACAGATCTAACTGTTTTCTGACTCAACAGTTCGTTATATTTTGATAGATTTTCAAGAGAAACTAATTTCATTCTATTTTATAAGTGTATATAGTATATTTATAAAACTAATTACCATTTCCTATACAATATGCATTTCCATTTGTATAATAGAATGTTTGTTTGGTACTTTCGTTATAATAAATCTGCCCTTCTCTTAGACTTGCAGAGCATTTACCAACATTATTCCAGTTATTTGTTTTTTCAGAATATTCCCATATTATGTCGTTTATCATATCGTAAAGTTTTTCATCATTGAAAATATATTTTTGCTCTAAGATTGTAAAATCACCTGGCTGACTATGACATCCTACACCCATTTGAGAAGGATTTGATAACATAGTTTTGATATTATCGTACATTGCTTGACTGTAATTAGAAGGTTTTGTTAATGGTAATGTATACTCCAGTTTAGAATCTGGAAGTGATTCAATATTTGTAGAAGTTGAAACTACAGAGGTATAACATTTTAAGTTAGTTTTAGTTCTTCTGGCTTCAATAATTGCATAATTATTTAGCCAAGCTCCGGGTAATGATACAATCTGACTGCATGAATTTGAAACTAATTCAAACTCAAGATCCTGCATATAATCATACACTATACTCCATAAGTACCTGGTATGATTTTCTACACATAATGTACGAACTGCAGAAAGAGTATGTTCTCGGCCATTTGCATCAGTCATAAATCCTAACAGAATTGAGAATAAATCATTATCTCCATCATCACCAGTTGCTCTCATTTTTAAGTACCAGGTATCGTACTTTCGATCTGATACGAAACATGAATAAACTGTTGAGTTAATATTGCTTCGGATTGATGATGTAGCAGGAACATAGGACCAAGCATTTCTAGTAGAATTATGTGGACCATTTCCATCGTTTAAATTTTGATCTGAAGTTCTAGAATCTTTATCGCCATGAGTAAATCTATACCAATCAGAAAAGATTGTACTCATACCAACAGGAACCAATTTTAATTGATTTAAGTTATCTAAAGTAGTTACAATTTTACAAAAATCAATTAACGGATATGATGTTATGACATTTTGATTTTTGGTAGTATCAAATATAGCAGATAGTACTTGTCCTTCTTTAGCATCACCTACCATATTGTTTATGATTGTATCTTCTAAATCAGTCGTTGTTTCAATTGTAATGTCATTAGCACCATTGAAACTTGCTGAACCTTGAACTGCGCCGCTTAAACCAATATTAACAGATTTTGATAGTTCATCAGCTTGATTTGCGTGATTTGCATTAGTGGCATTTACCGTCACATTACCATTTTCATCAGGGTTCACGCCATTTACTGAACGGACAATATTTTCAGTATCAACGACAAATTTATTTCCGTCTTTATTTAAAAGAATTTTCTTTATATTTTTAGTGACCACAATATTAAAGTTTTCTTGAAGATTTTAATATTTATATGAACTGCTATTGACACGAAGGTCGATATGATAAATTTATCACTTGATAAACTTTATTAAAAATTTTCAGTTTTTAGATGATATAATATGAGTTTAAAAAAATAAAGTTTAGAAGTGAACTCTCTTCAGAAATTTAGAAATTACTGCAAAATATTCATTTTAAACTCTTAAACTAATTAAAGTTTTAATTTTTGTGTCTTTTTAATGGTTTAATAAAATGTCTTCTTTTCTAGTTTTTTCTAAAGACCATTTTTCAGGTGTTCTAAAAATACAATTTGTTATTTTGTCTCGTTTTACTAGGTCTGCATTCATTTCTTTAATTGAATTATATCCATCAACAGGATATCTTTTGAATTTATCTCTGTGTTCAGGAAATATTTCCCAGAGTGACATTAGATTTTGAATGTAGTAGCAGTAAGAATCATAAATCATAATTGATTTACAATCATTATATGGTTTAAAAATATTGTACTTTGAAAAATCGAATAAAAATTTCACCCATGCATTATTTAAAACGTCATGTTTTGTTTCATTAAGTTGTAATTTCCAACCACTATCATGCTCAGCGTATTTAACATTATCAAATTCTTTAGAATCTACAAATTCACGAACTTTTTTGATACCAAAATCCGTTACAGAAACCTCGTCAAAATATGTTAAAACATCTTTGTGCTTTTCTAAAAGTATTCCATTTGTAACAAGTACTAATAAAAATTTTAAATCTCTTTTCTTTCTTTCATTATAATAAAATTTTACAATTTCATCAAAATCAGGATGTAAAGTTGGCTCACCACCTAAAAGAGCAATTGAATAAATAGATTCTGAGTCTGGAAAATTAAAGATTCTTTCAAAATCTTTCTTTAATTTAGAAGTACTATAATAAAAATCTCCTAACGGATTCATTATCGCACAATTTCTTGAACAATAATGACAATTCAAATTACAATTTAATGTTAATTGAACATCAATACAGTTAAAATAAATTCTTGAATATGTTTTCATTTTATTTCGTATTTAAAATAATCGTTAAAGAAACGTGAAATTCTTGGTTCAAAATGTTTCATGTACGGTAAAAAACTTAAAGAAAATTTTTCAGGAGAATATGGTTTTTTGGCGTTAAAATAATGCACGGAAACTGGATCTGGTGTTATTTTATTGCACCAAAGATAGTTATGCTCATTTTTTAAAGGTTTTACTTTGTAATCATAATTCATGTAATTTTGTTCAGGGCAAAAATTGTAACGTCCTAAAGCTTTGTTTACTTTTTTATATATTTCTTCAGAATAGTCGTGAATTTCTGAATTTAATACCAAAAATCCGCAATTAAAATATTTTGTCTTATCAAACTTTCGAATGACATATTTGACCCATGGCGAGGTATAACAATCAATTTGTTCCTCAGAAGCATAGAGACCTGGATCCTTTTCAACATAATTTTCAATGTCAGAAACAGACTTTCTAAAAATCACATCTGGATCTGAATAAATTACTAAATCGTATTCTTCTTTTAATACTTTTAATAATTTAAACTTTTCAACAATAATTCCTTGTAAACATGAAAACCAACCAACACTTGAAACAGTATTTTTTGTTTCTTTATAAATTATTTCGATATTTGAATCTGGGTGCAATTCTTTTAACTTAGAGAGTAAAGTTGAAATTCTTTTTGAAAAATTAGTAACAAAATTGCATGCAAATATTTTTACATCATACCCAGAATTGTGAGACAAAAAAGAATTTACAGAGGTTAAACATGGTGAAATAACCTCTGAATTTATTGTGTAAAAAATACACTTATTTTGTTTCATCGACTTCTGCTTCATTTTCATATGTCTGATTTAAATCAACATTTAAACAACGTACATCATCAGATGTTTCACAATTGTTTAATGCAACTGTTTTTAGATAATTTGCACTTAAATAAACTTGATTTAAAATCTCAAACATTAAAGACTGTAATTCTAATAGTTGGTCATAATTAAAAATATGAACTGTGTTTGTTGCAGAAATAATCTTTTGTCTAACAGATTCTTTAGTTATTTCATTTCTTTTGATAAGAGAATCATAATAAGAAATTGCATTGGTAATAAATCCAAAAGACTCGTGTGATGATGAAAATGAATCATTTTTGTATTCAATATATCCTTCTAATATATTGTTTTTTTCTTTATTGATTTCTTGAATTTTTTCTTGAGCAGTGTCGAAGAATTTTGTAAATTCATCAATATCGTCTTCTGAGTCTGGGTCACAACAACTAGGATCTAAGTTTGAATCAAATGAATCTGGAATTTCTATTGCTTTTAATTCGTCGATATGATCGTTTATATAAGATTCTAAAACTGAAGTTGGTTCTTGACCAAAGATGTATGAAAATGGAAGTTCGCGGCCTTCAGCGATTTCACCATCTAAGTCTTGAATTGTCAAATCGTAAACTAGTTTACCATCAATATATTTTCCTACGACGTCTTTAAATTGTAATTTCACGTAAATAATCCTCTTATTTAATATGTGCGTTTAAAGGTTGATGCTGTAACAGAAGTTGTCCAGTAACCAGAAGTTGGCCAGTAACCAGAAAGCCAACGCGAAAAATAACCATAACCACTCGACCATCCAGGTGTCCAGTGTGAATATACACGCCCTGCCGCTAAGCATAGATAAGTTCCAGCTCTACTACCTGAAAAATAAATAGTTCCGCCACTTATACTGTAATTGCTATAAACTTGTGAACCAGAATAATATTCACCGACAGTTGGTCTATAATCAACTTTTGATACAGCACTGGCGTGCGAAAAATATGCATTAAATCTAGCAGTGCTAAATCCGCCAATTCCTGATGCGGCAACTCGGTATCTTGTATTGTCTTTTGTTAAAACAATAGGTCCTTCAAAATACATCCATTCTGAAAATTCATACTTTGACTTATATCCTTTATCTGGAAATGCAAGAAAATACGAACCATTCACAACAAGTTTTGGAAAACCCGTTGATTTATTCGAATGTGATTCGTGTTTAATGTTATCAACATAAAAAGTTGTCATATTTTAATTTTTTAGGATTGTTAAAAATAACAAATAAATTAGATTATTATATTTATAATTTTTAATATTTAATTTTTATGAAATCATTTATTTTATGCGGTGGTCTTGGAACAAGACTTAATTTATCAGTTCCAAAGGTTCTTGCTAAAGTTAAAAATAAAACTATTTTAGAAATTCAAGTTGATTTTTTAAAAAAATATTCTGACATTACTCTTTTAACAGGTTTTAAAAATGAACATTTAAAACAGTATATTAAATCCTTGAATTTAAAGGAAATTTATTCAAAACCAACAGGAACTTCAGATGCCATTAAAAGTGCATTAAGATCATTAAATGATTCTGAACGTGTATTATTTATATACGGTGATATTTACCCAGATATTGATTTAAATGATTTTTTAAATTCAGATACAGATAAAGAAATACATCTTTGTATTCATAAATCTAAACACCCTGAAGATTCTGATTTAATAAATTTTAAAGATAATAAACTAATTTCAGTTATTAAAAAACCTCATTCAGAAAAATCTGGATATTCTAGTTGTTGTTTATTTTTAACTGATAAACGAATTTTAAAATACAACGGCAAAGATTTTATGAAAGATATTTTAGAACAAGCTGATACATCAGTTTATTTAACAGACTCCGAAATGCTTGACTTAGGAACACCTGAGAGATTAAAATATGCTAATGACAAGAACACCATTTAGAATTTCATTTACGGGAGGTTCATCTGATTTACCAGAATATCTTGAAAAAACTGGTTATGGATGTGTTATTTCAAGTGCAATTGATAAATACATGTACATTGCTTTGAATAAAAATTTTTATAATAATTTTATTTTAAAGTATTCTAGTACTGAAATTGTTGAAACACCCGAGCACATTAAACATCCAATTTTAAAGTGTGCAGTTTTAAAAACTAATCTTTCAGGCATTGATCTAGCATCATTTTCAGATATTCCATCTGGAACTGGATTAGGAAGTTCATCAGCATTTACTGTTGGTGTTTTAAATGCTTTAAAAAGTTTTAAAAATGAAAAGTTTACACAATTAGAACTTGCTAAAGAAGCACAAGAAATTGAAATAACAGATTTAAATGGTAATTTAGGTTATCAAGATCAGTTAGGTTGTGCACTACCTGGTGTTAAATTTATTGAATTTATTCAAGATAATAAAATAAATTTTAAAATAACAGAATTTAATCTAAAAACAAATTATGAATTTGTTTTAGTATTTACAAATAAAGTTCATAATACAAATTTAGAATTATCAACTAAAAAAGATTTTAAATTGATTGACGATTTAGTAAAACTAACATTAGATTTAAAGAATAACAAAATTTCTTTTATAGATTGCATAAAAGAAAACTGGAAAATTAAATCAAAATATTCTGGCTTTAATGACGTTTATCAGTTAGGGCTAAAATCAGGAGCACTCTGTGGAAAATTGCTAGGTTCTGGCAATGGTGGCTTTTTTCTATTTTTAGTTGAAAACTCTGATGATTTTATAAGAAGAATTCCATTAAAATGTTTAAAGGTAAAAACAGATTTTGAAGGTGCACAATGTATTTTAAAGAATTAAGTGAAACATTAAAAAGTATAGATAAAATTAAATTGCAAAATTTAAAAGACAATATTAAAAATTGTTCTGGAACAATTTACATTATCGGAAATGGTGGATCATCTTCAATAGCTTCGCATGCTTGTAATGATATTTTAAAATCTTTTAAAAGGAAAGCATTTAATTTAACTGATAATGTAGCAACCTTTAGNGCATTTTCAAATGATATTTCTTATGAAGACGCTTTAAAGGAAATTTTAAAAGACATTTTAAAGAATGATGATTTACTCATTTGTTTGAGTACATCTGGAAAATCGAAAAATATTTTAAAAGCATTTGAATATTCTAAAGATATTTGTAAAACTGTTCTTATTACTGGAAATAAAACTGAAATTTCAGATTTTGTAATAGATTCTGGTGATACTCAAATTTTGGAAGACTGCTTTGGAGCAATTTTCCATTCTATTTGCAAAATATAAATATATTGAAATTTTTTATTGTTCTAAATGAACAATACTTTAACAACCGAGAGTGTTTAATGAAAATTTTAAATAAAATTGTTGAATTTATAAAGTCACTTATTTCTAAGGTACGTAAACCAGTTCACGTTGAAGTTCCTGAAACTTCTGAAAAGAAGGTTGAACA
>JGI24711J26586_10001673_pt1 | contig 16717 bp, 13 predicted proteins | sample BioPla3DNA1_FD_26586 | JGI IMG/M metagenome (IMG submission 26586)
GATCAAGATACCGATACGTGTCCGGGTGTAGTGCCTGGTACGCTTTTCATCTTACTGTTTATGTATTAGAATGAAACTTATGAGGCACTCTTAGTTCAAAGCCAAAGGAGGAACGCATATGGCAGAATTACGCTGGCATCCGCTTATAAAGGACTGGGTAATGATCGCATCACACAGACAGAACAGGCCTCAGATGCCGAAGGACTGGTGTCCTTTTTGCCCCGGTTCAGGGAGAGTACCGGATGACTATGAAGTATACAAGTATGATAACGACTTTCCGGCGCTGATGCTGCAGCCGCCCGTTCCCGATGATGTGGCCACTGACCTGTACAAAACAGCTGAAGCCTACGGCAAGTGCGAGGTCATACTTTTTTCTCCGGAACACACGTCGTCATTCCATCAGTTTTCAGTGGAGCACATAGTCAAAATCATCGACTTATGGACAGAGCGTTTTGTTGACTTGCGCAAGGATGAAAGGATCAAATATATATTCATATTCGAAAACAGGGGTGAAATGGTGGGTGTCACGATGCCTCACCCTCACGGACAGATTTATGGTTATCCCTTCTTACCAAAGAAGCTTGAATTGGAGCTGGAGGCCTGCAGGGAACACCATGAGGCCAACGGTACATGTCTTATCTGCGATATGCTGAAGGATGAAATCAAAGCGGGCGACAGGATCATCTTTGAAAACGACGATTTTATAGTCTTTCTGCCCTTTTTCACTGAATACCCTTACGGCATGTATATCGCAAGCAAGAACCACAAGCAGAATCTCACCCAGTTCAGCGAAAGAGAAAAGATGAATCTGGCGAGAGCCCTGAAGGAAACGACAGGGACTCTGGACTCACTGTTCGGGTTCCCGTTCCCGTATATGATGTGCATGCACCAGGACCCTGTAAACAGCGGTGATGTGAGCGATTATTATCATTTTCATATAGAGTTTTTCCCGCCGATGCGTTCATCGAACAAGCAAAAATTCAACGCCTCCAGTGAGACAGGGGCATGGGCGCATGCAAATCCTACGAAACCTGAGGAGAAGGCGGAGGAGCTCAGAGAGGCACACCAGAGGTTCATAAGCGGCCAATAGTGACCATGAACGGGGGAAAGCGGCTGTGGGCGGCCAGAATCAGCCAAAACGACTATGAATGGTCGAAAAGGCGAAAAGCAGCCCAAAGCTGTCATAAACGGCCGAAAGAGGCGGTAATAATCAAATGCGCCGGACAACAGCAGAAGACTCCGTGAACAGAGCTCTATAACATATGGATATGATTCGGAAAGAGGTGTCGTTATGACTATAGCAGATCTTAAAAAGAAGTTCATCGAAATCTACGGCGGTACGGAGGAAGGCATCAGAATCTTCACATCGCCCGGGCGTGTCAATCTGATCGGCGAGCATACCGATTATAACGGGGGATACGTTTTCCCGGCAGCACTGACGCTGAGTTCTACTGTAATTGCCAGACCAAGGGCAGACAGGATGATGAACATGATCGCCACCGATCTCGGCATACAGGTCGAGGGTTCGCTGGACAGGCTTGATGAGTACAAAGCGTTGAAATGGGGCAACTATCAGTATGGTGTGGCTGACGAACTTCAAAAGGCGGGGTACAGGCTGATCGGCTGTGATCTCCTGTATCACGATACTGTGCCGCTGGGAGCCGGGCTTTCATCATCTGCAGCCATAGAGGTAGCGACAGCTGTGACATTGGTATCGCTTGGGTAATACCGCTTTCAATGTGGAAAGGCCCATCGATATGATCGAGATGGCCCTGATAAGTCAGAAGGCAGAAAACAACTACGTTGGGGTCAATTGCGGGATAATGGATCAGTTCGCATCTGCAATGGGGAAGAAGGATCATGCCATATTCCTCAACTGCAGAGATCTGAGCTACAAGCATGTGCCGCTGAATCTGAAAGGGTACAGCATAGTTATCGCGAATACCAACAAGAAGAGGGGACTGGCTGATTCCAAATACAATGAGAGAAGGAGCCAGTGCGAAGCGGCATTTGAAATACTGAACAAGTTCCTTCCTGAGGCAACATGCCTTGGCGAAATATCAATGGATGATTTCAATAAGCACAAACACAAGATAAAGGATGAGACCATCAGGAAAAGGGCTGAACATGTGGTGGCTGAGGATGACAGGGTCCTGAGATCTGCCGAAGCCCTGAACAATGACGACATTGCGCTTTTTGGCAAGTATATGATCGCATCCCATGAGTCGCTGAGAGACTTGTATGAAGTCACTGGCGTTGAGCTTGACACCCTTGTTGAGGAGGCGCTGAAGGTGGATGGCTGTGCGGGTTCAAGGATGACCGGCGCAGGATTTGGCGGCTGTACGGTCAGCATCGTCAGGGAGGATGCCGTCGACAGATTCATCGATGAGGTTGGCAATGGGTACACAGCCAGGACTGGCCTGGCACCGTCCTTCTATATATCAGAGGTCGGAGATGGCGGCAGGGAATTGAAGTAAAATGCGCTGAACGTAAGAGGTCTAAGATGGCAGCAGGGGATTGACGTAAAGTATTGTACTGAGGACAAGCGATCTGAGACGCAGCAGAGAATTGTAATAAACAGTGATATGGGTAAAAGGTTGACAACAATGTTTTACGGTGATGATGACCCACGGATAGGATCTTAATGCGATGATGGGTACAGATAGGTTATTACGGTAACGATGAGTGACAGATACAATNTTAAAATCATATATGAGGATAATCACCTGCTCGTGGTCGAAAAGCCCCCGAATATGCTTGTGCAGGGCGACCAGACAGGAGATGAGGATCTGCTCACAGTATTGAAGGAAGATATCAGGCGGAGATACAACAAGCCTGGCAATGTATATCTCGGACTGGTACACAGGCTTGACCGCCCCGCCGGAGGAGCGATGGTCTTTGCCAAAACGTCTAAAGCGGCATCCAGGCTGTCAGATCAGGTAAGGAACAGAACATTCGAAAAAACGTATCTTGCTGTGGTGCACGGTCTGCCTGGCAGACCATCAGGTACGCTGGTCAATTATCTCATAAAAGATGCGGCAGCCAATACCGTAAAGGCAGTGGACATATCATCAGGAAAAAACAGTTCCGGTGCTCATCCGGATACTGCCCGGATCGAAGGGAGACGAAAAACATCCGGAAAAACTGGCAACACCGGAAGCGAAAACGTAAGCACTATTTCTGGCGCAAAAAAGGCGGTTCTGGACTACAAAGTCACAGACACCGCTGACGGGTTGTCGCTTGTGCAGATCAAACTCCACACCGGAAGACCTCATCAGATCCGTGTGCAGCTTGCTTCTATCGGCCATCCCCTGTATGGTGACCAGAAATACGGTGCATCTCTGAACAAGCCGGGGATGCAGTTGGCGCTATGGTCCGCGGAGATAGGTTTTATCCATCCCACGCTCAGGGAACGTGTTGTTTACAGTTCAGACCCGCCATCAGTTTATCCCTGGAATTTGTTTGCATAAAGAGGTTCAGTTTGCGCCTTCGAGGCGGTTTATGGCAGCCTCGACCTCTTCTCTCGTAACGGTGCTCAGAAATGCGAATTTGTAATTCAGAGCCTTTTTCATCGACTCCAGCGCCTCATCTTTGTTCCCCAGCTTCTCCTGTAATAGCCCGTAGTTGTAATATGGCTCCGGGAATGTCGGCGCTTTGGCCAGCAGCTTTTCATANATTTCTTTAGCCTTGTCGTACTCGCCCAGCAGCATATAATTCTGCCCGAGATTGTCATTTATGATATTGTCCCTGGGATTGAAATCGAGAGCCTGCAGATTTAATTCCAGTGCTTTTTCGAGGTCGCCCTTNTGTATCAGCATAAAGCCGAGGCTGCCGTACACAGATGTTGTTTTGTAAGTCTGTATGACCTCCTCCAGCATGCTTACTGCNTGATCAAGGTCGCCTTTTTTCCACAGTATGAGTGCCATGACGGAATTGATATACGGAAGCTCCTCTTTTTCACGGTATTCCTTTATAACCTTCTGGAGAACCTCTTCAGCCTTCTGCAGTTCGGCGTTTTTCAGCAGCAGGTAAGCATAGGATACTGCTGTCCTGACACTGGCGCGCTTTGTCGCATAAGCCCGGCCAAACCACCTGATCGCTTCATCCAGCTTGCCCATACCGTAATTTCTGGTACCTATCATCACATATATCATCGCCCTGGAACTATAGACCATTATAAACAGATAAACCAGCAGCGCAGCGATACCCAGCCATTTATTGAACATTGCAGCTATGATCACCACGATAACAGGCAAAACAAAACCAGTGATAAGACTTTTTACTCTGCTGTTCATTATATGGACCCTCCGCTTAAGAAATTTCGAAAGCCTGGTTTCAAATGAACCAAAACAATTATAAACCATTGATACGCATATTTGCAAATGCCGGGAGGTGGCGGTTGATGCAATGCACCCTGTCTTTCTCATGGTTTGCAAAAACTAGCTTCTGTCTCAGGATCTCACCTGATTTGCAAAACTTAATTCCACTGCTGGCTATTTTGGGGTTGAAATAACTTTTTCAATCGAGACAACAAATTCGAATAAGGCTGCCTGCAAACACCTTGATTTTAAGATGCATATTGTATATAATACCTTAAACGAAATATGAAATATAATAAATTAAATATGGTGATCTTCAAAAGCAATGAAAGAGGAAAGTAACCGGAACGGACTTTACAGAGAGGAGCTGCCCTGGCTGGAAGCAGCACCAATGTACACACCGGCGAAGTTCCCTCCGGAGCTGCATCCTGAAAACCGCCCGGCCTGTATGGCNACATATTCAGATCTGTGTCAGTATGCGGATCGATGCTGGTATACAGGTCTGTGTCAGTGAGGGATCGACGATGATATGCGGATCAGTTCCGATATCTGAGTGAACCTGATTTGACAACCGCGCGGCGGGTCAAGTAGGAGATGCCGGCGCCTGGCCGTTAACAGACAGGTAGCGATTTACCCGATATGCCTGGGAGTGCAGTGAGGGAAGTCGCAGCAGAGTGTCCGTACATACGGAAAATTGGGTGGTACCGCGGAGTTACAGCCTTCGTCCCTTGCGTGGGGGCGAAGGTTTTATTATTTATCGGGAAGAAAACAACTGATGATGTGTCCAATAATATAAAGGAGGAACCACAATGCGGGAACAGTTGAACAACATAAAGCTGGAAGCGGAAAAGAGATTGAATCAGGCCGGTTCACTGGCGGAACTGGAGAGCATCCGGCTGCAATATCTTGGCAAGAAAGGTGAGCTGACAGCGGTGCTAAGAGGCATGGGACAGCTTACACCTGAGGAAAGGCCCCAAATAGGCCAGCTTGCAAACGAAGTGCGGAGCTTCATCGAAAAAATACTGGAGGCGAAGACAAAGAGCCTGCAGGAAAAGGAACGTCTGTCAAGGCTTGAAAAAGAGGCCATCGATGTGACGATACCCGGCAAGCGGCGTTTTATAGGCAAAAAACATCCTCTGAGTATAGTGATGGATGAGATAAAGGAAGTATTTATCGGGCTTGGTTATGAAATAGCCGAGGGTCCTGAGGTGGAACTCGATTATTATAATTTCGAGGCATTGAACATCCCGCCCGGTCATCCGGCAAGGGATTCGCAGGACACCTTTTTCATAAATGACGATTTCCTGCTCAGGAGTCAGACATCGCCGGTACAGATAAGGGTCATGGAGAAGAAGAAGCCCCCGATAAAGATCATATGCCCTGGAAGGGTCTACAGATCTGACGCTGTGGATGCGACGCATTCTCCCATATTCTATCAGGTGGAAGGGCTGGTGGTGGACCGCGGCGTGACCATGGGCGACCTGATAGGAACGCTCCAGTTGTTTGCCAGGAGCCTGTTCGGCGAAGACACCAGGATTAGGCTGAGGCCTCATCATTTCCAGTTCACCGAGCCAAGTGCCGAGGTCGATGTATCATGCTGGTCCTGCGGCGGCAAAGGATGCAGGATGTGCAAGGATGAAGGCTGGATAGAGATACTGGGTGCAGGCATGGTCCATCCGAATGTATTGCGTATCTGCGGGATAGACCCGAAGGAATACAGCGGTTTTGCATTCGGGCTTGGAGTCGAAAGGACAGCCATGGGGAAATTCAATATCGACGACATGAGATTGCTGTACGAAAACGACATGCGTTTCCTCAGGCAGTTCTAGGCAGAGTTCCGGGCTGATCCCGGGAAATGCTGCAGGAAGTCGGGAAAGCCCTTGTTGAAAAATGCAGATACCAAGCGTAAGAGAAGGGAGATCATAGAAATGAAATTACCGTTGAAATGGCTGAAAGATTACACAGACATAGATGTAAGCCCGAAGGAATACGCCCACGCACTGACCATGTCGGGTTCCAAGGTAGAGGGCTGGGAGGTACAGGGTTCGGAGATAGACAAGGTCGTAGTCGGGAGGATACTTTCTGTAGAAAAACACCCTGATGCGGACCGTCTGCTGGTCTGCCAGGTTGATGCCGGCACCGGGCCGATCCAGATTGTTACTGGTGCGACAAATATCAAAGAGGGCGATCTGGTCCCGATTGCACTGGATGGTTCGAGCCTGCCGGGAGGCAAGAAAATCAAAAAAGGAAAGCTCAGAGGCATTGAATCCGCCGGCATGATGTGTTCTATCTTCGAGCTGGGGCTAACGAAAGATGATTACCCTGATGCGGATGAAGACGGGATATTCATCCTGGAAGGCGAGCCTGCACCAGGGACTGACATTAAGGAATACCTGGGTATGAATGACACTGTGGTGGAATTTGAGATCACCACCAACAGGCCTGATTGCCTTAGTATTATCGGTCTGGCCAGGGAATCTGCCGCCACGTTCGGGACATCCTTCAGCATTCCTGCAGTTACTGTGAAGGAGCTTGGCGGTCCTGTAGAAGGTAAGGCAACAGTAGAGATAAAGGCGCCTGACCTTTGTGCACGTTACGCAGCCAGGGTAGTTGAGAATGTCAGAATAGCCCCGTCACCGCGCTGGATGCAGGAAAGGCTGAGAGCATCGGGAATCAGGCCGATCAACAACATAGTTGACATAACCAACTATGTCATGCTCGAATACGGGCAGCCCATGCATGCTTTCGACCTGGAAAATCTCAAAGGACACAGCATAATAGTGAGACGGGCTGAAGCCGGTGAGATCATGCGTACACTGGACGGGCAGGACAGGAAGCTGGACGAGTCGATGCTTGTCATCGCCGATGCTGAGAGGCCGGTAGCTGTAGCTGGCGTGATGGGCGGCGAAAACAGTGAGATCACACCTGAAACAAAGACCATACTGTTCGAGTCTGCCAACTTCGACGGCATATCAGTGCGTCTTACTGCAAAGAAGCTGGGCATGAGGACCGAATCTTCAAGTCGGTTCGAGAAAGGACTGGATCCTGAGAATGTTGTCAACGCGCTCAACAGAGCTGCCCAGCTGGTGGAAGAGCTTGGTGCGGGAACAGTGTGCAAGGGAGTCATGGACTGCTATCCGAAGAAAGCGGAGAGGAAGACGTTCCCGTTTGACCCGGATTCCATCAATTCCCTGCTTGGCACCGACATCGGCACTGATAAGATGCTTGATATATTCAGGCGCCTTGAAATCGCGATCGATGAGGAAGCGGGGACTGTGACACCCCCCACATTCAGACGTGACCTGGAATGTGAAGCGGACCTGGCGGAGGAAGTGGCGAGATTCTATGATTACAACAATATAAAGCCAACATTGCTGGAAGGCAGGGCAGCTACGATTGGAGGCAAGACGGCGAAGCAGAAGGTAATGGATTTGATTGCACAAACGATGCTGTCATGTGGTCTGTCCGAGACATATACCTACTCGTTCACAAGCCCGAAGGTATTCGATATGATAAATCTGCCCCAGGACAGCCCACTGAGGAAACCCATCGTCATATCGAATCCTCTTGGCGAGGACTACAGCATAATGAGGACGACGACGATTCCGGACATGATGAAAGTCCTTGCTACCAATTACAACAGAAGAGTCGAAGAGGCGAAATTGTTCGAGATGTCGTATGTGTACCTTCCGAAGAGCTTGCCGCTGACAGAGCAGCCTGAGGAAAGGCCGGTCCTGACCATTGGAATGTATGGGGACGTTGATTTTTATGACCTTTCCGGCGTGATAGCTGAACTGATGGAAGCTCTGGGCATCGGGGATTATGAACTGGAACCGGTAAAGGATGATCCGACATTTCATCCTGGCAGGACAGCACGGCTGACGATCAGGGGCGCAAACTGCGGCATACTCGGCGAGATACATCCGAATGTGGCAGAAAACTTTGAAGCGGCCCAAAGGAATTATGTTGCCCTGATAGATATAGATCCTCTGATCCGGAATTCGTCCATGGTGCCTGAATATAAGCCGTTGCCGAAGTTCCCGGCGGTGACGAGGGATATAGCCGTGCTCGTGGATGACGGCATACCTGTGAGGAAGATCGAAAAGGTCATAACTGACAGAGCAGGCCGGATTTTCGAGGATGTAAAGCTCTTCGATGTTTACAAGGGCAAGCAGGTGCCCGAAGGAAAGAAGAGCGTCGCATACAGCATCACATTCCGCGCTTCTGACAGGACGCTGACCGATGAGGAAGTGAGCAAGGTCATGGAGAAGATAACAAAGGCGTTGATGAATGAGCTGGGTGCACAGCTGAGGATGTAGCGAAGGAAATGGCGGGGAAAGAGGGCAAAGGTAAGCAGACGGGTCTGTAAAGAACAGACGTAAAAGCTGGGCTCAGGCTTGAAACTTTACTTTCGCTATCGGACTTTTGAAGAACAGGCATAAAAAGAAAGTGCTATAAAAGGAGACGGGGATTGCCGACTACTGTATGGAACAGTTTGAGGCGGACCTCCGTCTCCTTTGTTTTTTCCTGCTGTTTAAGCCTTGGATCCTGTCTGCTATTTCAGAAGATTTTTCTCTGCGAACTCGATCATCCTTTTAACCATCTGGCCGCCGATTGGCCCGCCCTCACGTCCGTTCTGCGCAGCGGTCAGGTTGCCTTTGTAATGATCGTTGTTCTCCTTTACGAACTGTTCATGACCGATTTCCTTAGCACACTCGATCTTGAATCTGGTCAGTGCTTCTCTGGCCTCCGGGACCAACGGAGTTTTCGGTCTTGACATAGAATCACCTCGTTTCTGCAATACAGTGAATTATACTTACAATGCGGCTAAACACTTCGGTACAGAGAAATTTTCGTATGCATGTTTTATTCCTGTTCCGCCAGTGTTCCAACCAGGCAATAAATACAGCCAGTTATATTTTCTGCGATTTAATAAATATTAAGCTGTAAGATAAATAGAATGATGTAATATTATTCATTAAGTTTTAATTTTAAGTTTTCCGGCACCTGGCATTGCTGGATTCTCGCTTGCACGTCCTGTTCGCACAGGGCATTAGTTGGATTTCTGTCCATACGGCTGATTGACGAATGACATTGGTTGAAATTTTGCACACTTGATTCTTTGCGATATTGCGGCGGTACCGGCTGAGATATTTATCATTGATTAAAATTTAACGATTTGCTATAATATGTGGGAAATAACGGTACAATTAATTATATCCGCAGGACCGGCGGAATGGAAGCTGACAGTGAGCCAATGCAGTGCAGGCAGGCCGGTGCGGGATCAAACACAATATACAGGAGGAACAGTAAATGAAGAAATTGGGTCTGGACTATTCAAACGCATTAGCTTTTATCGATGAGAGTGAAATAACATGTTTATCTCCATTCATAAAGAAAGCTCATGAGATGCTCCACAACAAAACAGGTCCGGGGAGCGACTTCACAGGATGGGTCGACCTGCCAAAAGTCTACGACAGGGATGAATTTGCCAGGATCAAAGCAGCGGCTGAAAGAATAAAGTCCGATTCGGAAGCCCTTGTGGTAATAGGGATCGGCGGCTCGTACCTGGGTGCAAGAGCGGCGATAGAAGCGCTTGCACATTCATTCCACAACCTGATGCCCAGGTCGAAACGGAACACGCCGGAAATTTATTTCGTGGGAAACAGCATCAGTTCGACTTATATGGCAGAGCTCTTCGAACTGCTTGACGGCAAGGATATATCTGTCAATGTCATATCGAAATCAGGCACGACCACTGAGCCAGCCATTGCATTCAGAGTGTTCAGGGAATATCTCGAGAGCAAATACGGCAAGGAAGAGGCGGCCAAAAGGATATATGCGACCACCGACAAAGCCAGAGGCGCACTGAAGAAACTGGCGGACGAAGAAGGATATGAGAGCTTTGTGATACCCGACGATGTAGGCGGGAGGTTTTCTGTGCTGACAGCTGTGGGACTGCTGCCGATAGCAGTGGCAGGCATCGATATAGATGAGATGATGAGGGGTGCCGCCGATGCAGCAGACCAGTACAACAATGATGATGTGACAGTGAATGAGTGCTATCAGTATGCGGCAGTGAGGAATGCACTCTACAGGAAGGGTAAAACCATCGAGATCATGGTAAATTACGAACCCTCGATGCACTATTTCACCGAATGGTGGAAACAGCTTTATGGCGAGAGCGAAGGCAAGGACCAGAAGGGCATATTCCCTGCAGGCGTGGACTTTACTACGGATCTGCATTCAATGGGCCAGTATATACAGGACGGTCTCCGCAACATCTTTGAGACAGTGCTCAATGTTGAGAAGCCGAGAAAGAACATTATGATAAAGGTAGACAAGGACGATCTGGATGGCTTGAATTTCCTGGCTGGCAAAGATGTGGATTTTGTGAACAAGATGGCGATGCAGGGGACTGTACTGGCGCATACCGACGGCGGAGTGCCCAACCTTGTTATCAGCATTCCTGAAATGAACAGCTACTGGTTTGGGAACCTGGTTTACTTCTTTGAAAAAGCTTGCGGCATAAGCGGCTATCTGTTGGGAGTCAACCCATTCGATCAGCCCGGCGTTGAAGCATATAAGAAGAATATGTTCGCACTGCTGGGCAAGCCAGGCTATGAGAAGGAAAGAGAAAAGCTTGAAGCACGGCTGAGGAAATAAGATGGTACAGGGCGGGCATGAACCGGTCCACAGGAGTCGTCTGTTTGTTTTGCAGGAACAGGACCATTGCCATACCCACATGCCCCAGGGCTGTTAAGGTATGGTGCATATGAGTATTTCAGGGCGGGACAGAAAGCGCAGCGGGACAACCCCGTTGCCCAGCCCCCTGTTCAGATATACCCTGATGCCATTGACGCGTTTCAACCCCCTGGTGATGCCCATCCTGCAAAGCTGATCATCGCGCAGGATCATGAACTCCAGGTTGAAGGGCATCCATATCTGCCCGCCGTGAAAGTGGCCGGCGAACATGTAGTCTACAATTTTCCCGGGGATGCTCAGCACCAGGTCTGGGTTGTGTGTAATCGAGATTTTCGGTGCATTGGGGATGCAGTCCTCCATTGCTTTCTCAATGTCCGGACTGCCCCGTTTCAGGTCATCGAACCCTATTATGTTGTATTTCTGACCATCTTTTTCAACTACAACGGTCCTGTTTATAAGCACCTCCACACCGAGGGCCTCTATTTCACGAATAAAGTTCTGAAGGCCTTCTTTATTCGACCTGAAAGCTTTATACTCGTGGTTGCCGAGACACATTATGGTCCTGCAGCCTCTGGTGAAGGTACGCAGGTACCGTAAAAATTCTGACGCATGCACAGGCTTGTTTATATAGTCTCCGGTGATGAGTATAAGGTCAGGTTTTTCAGCCTTTACTGCTTTTTTTATGCGCTCAGCTGAGATCCTGGTCATATTGATATGCAGGTCGGACAGGTGCATAATGCGAAGGCCTTTTCCCTTCCTGGAAAAATCCAGCCTTTCTATCTTCAGCCATGTGGTTTCAAAAACCATATATGCATAGAACGCGGCTATGACCAATATGATTACGCCCAGAACCATGAAGCATTCTCCTAAGATCAGACTTTTCGATATAAATTAATATACCAATTACCGGCAAAATCGGCAACATCCATTTGAATGGCTGTATTTGACTATTGCCTGTTTTAAAAATATAATTAAATTATCAGGCTGGAAGCCGGAATTTATACGGTATGGAGATCAATATGAAAGGCAAATGCTGTGACAAATGCGAAGAACTGAAGACCGATCCTGAACGGGTCAGCAAGGTCAGGAACTGCATGATAAAGGACGATGAAGCCATCATGCTCTCCGATTTGTTCAAAGTGCTGGGGGACCAGACGAGGATAAAGATCATCTTTGCATTGTCCTGCTGTGAGATGTGTGTATGTGATATCGCTGAAGCAGTAAATATGACGCAGTCCGCTGTCTCTCACCAACTGAGGCTCATGAGGAACATGAAGCTGGTCAAATACAGGAAGGAAGGCAAGTCTGTATACTACTCACTTGATGATGATCATATACTGCAGCTTTTCAATCAAGGTATGGAGCATGTGAAGCATGGATAACCGAATTTGTGTTTCTGTCAACGGATCACCGCAGTTAAAAGCTTTTGGTCCAACCTTATCAGATGGGGTATTCGTGTTTTGTGATCCGGATAAAGAGAGCGGGATCGCAAAAGGCAAAAAAGGCGTAAAGACTGCTATGGCATTCAGAACAGAAGGATTTTTGTCTATGGATACAATCACAGATAGTGGATTGATGACTGAATTTTCGCTGGACAGGATACTTAATGCTGCTGAAAAATATAAATACGAAACCCATATGCACACCAAAGAAGCAAGCGCATGTGCAGGGAGCACCGGAGCAGAGATGGTGCGCGCGTATTACCGGGCGGGCTACTCGGGCATCATAATCACCGACCACTTTTTCAACGGAAATTCCTGCATACCTGATCATCTGCCGTGGGAAGAGCGGGTGGAGTTGTTTTGCCGCGGATATGAAAATGCGTTGCGGGAGGCAAGCAAGCTGGATTTCCGCGTGTTTTTCGGATGGGAATATGCGGACGACGGGGCTGAATTCCTGACATACGGACTGGGGAAGGATTTTCTCCTGAAATATCCGGACATGCTGTCCTGGCCGATAGAAAAGTATCTCAGGGTCGTGCGGGAGCATGGGGGATTCGTTTCTCAGGCCCACCCTTACAGAGAAGCCTGGTACATAAAACAAATCCGTGTTTTCCCTGAACATGTGGATGCGATAGAGGTCCGCAACACAAGCCATATGGATCCCAAATTTGATGAGCGGGCACTGGAACTGGCCAACAAATACAATCTTTATCATACCGGCGGCTCCGATTCTCATTTCGCTGACCTTCTGCCCGGGGGAGGCATGGAATTCGACTGTGAGCTGTTTACCATCGAGGATTTCATCCGTGCTGTAAAAGAAGGCAGAGGGCGCGTGTTCCCCTGAAACGCAGGTCTGGTCACGTTACAAGCAATGGAAGATTAGAGGTAACATAAACCAATACTACACAATTGTCGATATATAAATAAGTGTATGTATAGATTGCGGGAGTGTCAGCATGATGGAAGTACCTCTTATTTTTTCGATAATCTTCAGTTTGATTTGTATAGTGAGCTTATATCTGGGCATTTATACACTTTACACCAATCCGGTTTCCAGGACCAACCGGCTCTTTTTTGCGCTGGCATCAGCATTGTTCATCTGGTCATTTGGCTTTGCAATGGCGATATCGGCCGCTGACATTTCATCATGCCTGTTCTGGAGGAGATTTGCAGCCATCGGATGGGGCGTTTTCTTCAGTATTCTGCTCCATTTCATAATTTCGCTGACCGACAGAGATTCTCTTCTGGACAGATGGTGGAAATATATACTGCTGTATCTTCCGGCGGCGGTCTGCCTTTCGGTGTTCACATACATCCCGGGGCTCAATCCACAGCAATTCAACCTGGTAAAGACGCCCATGGGATGGGTCAATATCTCTATCAAAAACTACTGGGATTGGTTTTTTATCGCATATTACCTGGGCTACACATCCACTGGCATATACCTGGTCAGGAAATGGGGAAAATCAGAAAACAGCAGGAATGTGAAAAAACAGGCGAATATTATCATCAGGTGCTTCCTGAGTGCTCTTGTGCTGGGAGTTTTCACAGAGAGCATCGTGAACAACGTATTTTCCATCAGGATCCCCCAGTTGGCTCCCATCGTTATGATGCTTCCCGTGCTGGGGNTCAGTTATGCCATGCAAAAATACGGCTTTTTGGACACAAAAAGGAATGTAGCCGATTCGCTGCTGTTCAGTGATCAGATCCGGATAAAAATCGTTCATTACCTGGCATCATACCTTTTTATTGCAAGTGTGCTGAATGTCATTGCTTTATATTTTATTTACAGGGGAAAGGATCTGTTTTCAGTACTTNTGTTCAGCGGTATCCTGATAATAGCCGGCATCATTTTCGAGATAATCGAAAGGATCGAAANAAGCAAGAGGTATAAGGATTTTGTTTACGCAGTAGTTTTCTTTGTGNTGATACCCGTATTGACATTGAATTATATTGAGTTTGCTGTGATGACCGTCTGGGCTCACACGTTCATCTTCCTTATCATATCCATAGCTATGGTGAGCAGGGTCATACAGACCGCTGTGGCGGCATCCATCTTATTGACGCATATTATGGTATTCATCCTGAAGCCGACGCTGGAAACCCGGATCGATGAGGCGGATCATATCGGCCGGATAGGCCTTAGTGCGATCGCTATCTGGATTGCATTTTTCATCATGAATGTATTCAGGACCAAGCTGCTTGAAAATGCATATCAAATAAGCTTTCAGGAGTTGGTGGCAGAGATCTCGACACATTATATCAGTGTCGGTGAAAAAGGCTTTGATCAGGTGACCAGTGAGACGCTGCGCAGAACGAGTGAGTTCCTGATGACAGATGGCATCTTTATCTATCTGCTGAACGAAGAGAAGGATAAAATAACTTGTTCCTACTCATGGACGAATGGCCAGAACTCGACGGATGCCAATTTCAAAGAAATAGTGCTCAGCGATTATCCGTATCTGAAGCGCATGTTTTCAACCGCCAACAGTCTGGAGATCTATGATATAGATGATCTTCCGCCGAATGAGTATGATGATATAGTGCATATCACAGACGGACAGGTCAAGTCGCTGCTCATCCTGCCAATTGAGAACAACGACAATGTCTATGGATATCTAATGCTGCAGTCGATCAAAAAGAACATGGCCTGGGGTACCATCGACAAGAATAATCTGATGATCATCTCGAATATCATTGCAGGAACCNTCGAGAGGATANAGCAGGAGAAGCAGATAAACTTCATGGCGTATTACGATACGCTGACGGGTCTCCCCAACCGCACGCTGTTCAGAGACCGGCTGAATCGGTGCGTTTTGCTGGCAGAGCGGAGGAGTGAAATAATCGCAGTGATATTCATGGACCTGGATTCCTTCAAAAATGTAAACGATACGCTGGGGCATGAGGGGGGAGATGAGCTCATCATAGAGGTCGCCCGGAAATTATCGGCGGCATTGCGCAAATCCGATACTGTGTCCCGCTTCGGTGGAGATGAATTTCTGATTATGGTAAACAATATAGAGAATACCGATGATGTCTATAAAGTGGCTGACAAGGTGATCAGCACTTTCAGAACTCCTTTTAGTGTGCGCAACCAGGAGATTTATATATCTGCCAGCATCGGAATAGCAGTTTACCCCTTCGACGGAAGCGATGCTGATACATTGATAAGGAATGCGGATATTGCCATGTACCAGGCAAAGGCCAGGGGGAAAGGGCAGTATTGTCTGTGTACTGAGGACATGAAGCAGGAAGTCGTGCTGAAGCATGAACTTTCCAATAAATTATACAGGGCCATAGACAACAACGAGCTGAGTCTGCATTATCAGCCGCTGGTATCAGCCAGCACGGGCGAGATCCTCTGCATGGAGGCTTTGGTGCGGTGGAATCAGCCTGATTACGGGCTTGTCGACCCTGGAGTATTTATCCCGCTGGCCGAGCAGAACGGGCTGATTATACGGATCGGCGAATGGGTTCTGAGGACGGCATGCAGCCAGGCAGTATCATGGCACAATATGGGGTCGCCTGAAATGCATGTGTCCGTCAATGTTTCTGTACTTCAACTGCGCAGTCCGAGTTTTGTTGCTGTTGTGGAAAAAATACTTAACGAGACGGGACTGGATGGGAAATACCTGGATCTTGAGATCACGGAGAGCGCCGCAGTGAGGGAATCGGACAATATTCTGGGTGTGCTCGAAGAGTTGAGGGATCTTGGCATAGAAATTTCGATAGACGATTTTGGCACGGGGTATTCGTCTCTCAGCAGGCTCAATCATATGCCTGTCAACCGTATCAAAATTGACAGGAGTTTCATCAATAATCTGTTCAGAAGCGAGAAGGACCAGACATTGGTCAATGGCATGATACACCTTTCGCAGACGCTGGGGATCAAGGTCGTTGCCGAAGGTGTGGAGCATAAGGCGCAGCTCGATTTCCTGAGGCGGAACGGTTGCGACGAGATCCAGGGCTTTTATATCAGCCGCCCTATCCGCGCCGATGAGGTCGTTGAGCTTCTCAATCGCAGGAGCGGTTTTGAAGGCAAATAGGGAGGCTAAGTGAGCCTGGCGGTATGATGCGGATACCGTGCAATTCCGTAAACAGGGCTTCATTGCGCTGATGTTTACTACACTGCGCAGTATCGTGGTTGTTCCGGCAGCGCTGTCTTATTGTCATATGATACTGTGCAATTCCGTAAACGGACGCTCCATTTGCAAGAGCTGTATAGTTCAGCTCGGGCAGAGCCGAAACTCG
>JGI24711J26586_10001677_pt1 | contig 16680 bp, 23 predicted proteins | sample BioPla3DNA1_FD_26586 | JGI IMG/M metagenome (IMG submission 26586)
CAGGCGCAGGTTATAGCCGAGGAGCAGGCCCGGCTGCAGCAGGAAATACTCACACTCGAACAGGAAAACGCCCTGCTCCGGGAGCGGGTCGAGGAGTTGAAGAAGCAGCAGGCTGAGATAGGCCAGAGGATGGAAAAATGGCTGGACGCATGGGAAGTGCAGGAAGTTGAAATTTCCGGTTATGCGCCTTTGGATGCTCAGGCTATTGAAGGCATGTGCTACAGTGGCGATCCAAGGGTAACATCATCCGGAGCGAGAACCACTCCGGGCGTTACGGCTGCCGCGCCGCTGGATATAAATTACAACACAAGAATATACCTTCCTGCCCGGGGGGAGATGCGGATTGTCCATGATCGGGGAGAAGAGATCGGCTATACCGAGGACGGCGTTATGCAGCTGGATCTGTGCGTGGAAACGCGGGAAGAGGCGATAGACATGATAGGGCGGCAGAGGGTGATCGCGGTGATGGAACGATGACCTGGAAACTTTATCAAGGTGATGTAAGGGGAAAACTGGCTGAACTGCCGGAGAAAAGTGTCCAGTGTGTGGTTACTTCGCCTCCGTACTGGGGGTTAAGATCGTATTTGCCCGATGGACACGAAGATAAAAAATCTGAATTAGGCCTTGAAAAAACGCCTGAAGAATATGTGCAGAACATGGTAGATGTATTCCGGGGTGTGTGGCGGGTACTAAGGGACGATGGGACGGTCTGGTTGAACCTGGGAGATTCATACGCAAGCGTTCATACGGGAGGACACAAATCTGCAAAATCAACCGTGGGTAGCAATAGGGACGGAGTACAAGAAATAAAGCAAAATAAGGCTAATCCGAGAACATACGGGCTAAAAAATAAAGATTTAGTCGGCATCCCCTGGCGTGTAGCCTTTGCGCTTCGTGCAGACGGGTGGTGGTTACGGTCAGATATTATATGGTGCCTTTCAGGTGGTACATGGGTATACGCAAAAACCCAAAAAGGCGAAATGCCTATGATGATTAAAGATGTTGCTAGGCTTGATCCCAAAACCGTTAAACTATGGAACGGTGAAAAATGGACGCAAGTTTTAGGAATGTCCAGATCAGAACGTAAAGGGGACGAAATAGAGTTAGTGCTGAGAAGCGGGGAACGTATTTCTTGTACTCCAACTCATAAATTCCCAACAGATAAAGGATTGAAGGAAGCAAAAGACATAACTATTGGCGATGTTCTCCAATTCTGTAGATTACCTGAACCAGAGCAACCAAGAGATTGCGTCATTGATGAAGATGCGGCATGGTTAGCAGGTTTATATATAGCAGAAGGTTCAATGGCTGGAGACACTATACAAATAGCCGGACATACAAAAGAGGTGGAAAGATGGGAACGATTGCAAAAAATAGCAAACAAATATGGTGGTAGTATAACAAGGACCATCGACGGCAATAAAATGGATATTCGTATGTATGGCAAGGTGTTGGTCGCCATGTTATCTGAACTGGTTAGCGGCAAAACAGCAAAAAATAAATGCTTTGCTCCCGTTGTATGGAGATATAGCAATAAGTTTATTGAATCAATACTAGATGGTTATTTGTCTGGCGATGGGCATTATGAAAAGCAGAATGACCGTTGGCGTTTAGGATTCACCAGAAATTATAATCTTGAAAGAGATTTGAGAACGGCTTGCTCCAGGCTGGGGTACAGATTAACACTTAATCTATCCACAGTATTATATAATGGCCGGCAAGTGCCTACATTCAGAGGGGAAATCCGCAAAACAAGAAGTGGTCATTTCAATGAAAAAAACACGGGAGAAGTATTAGAAATTAGCAAAGCTCGTTGTAGGTATGTCTGGGATATAGGAGTAGAGGATGAACCACATTTATTTGCATTGGCATCTGGGATATTAACGCATAATTCCAAACCCAATCCGATGCCCGAGAGCGTAACAGACAGGCCAACAAAGGCGCATGAGTATATATTTCTGCTGACGAAAAATCAGAATTATTTCTTCGATAATGAAGCGATTAAGGAAGAAGCGGATCCTAAATACAAAGCTAGATATAATAGCACTTTCTTTACAGGACAGAAAGAACAATCAGGGCAAGGACGGCCCGGGAACGTCTCAAATACTCCTGGAATAAAAGAATGGACAGGCAAACGCAACAAACGCACCGTATGGACAATATCAACCCAACCCTACCCCGAAGCGCACTTCGCAACATTCCCCCCAAAACTGATTGAGCCCTGTATATTAGCCGGGACTTCGCCACGTGCTTGCGAAATATGCGGCGCACCGTGGGAGAGGATAACTAAAAAAAATGGACAAACAGAATATGATGTTTCACGTAAACGCGCAGATGCGCCAGGTGCAGAAGTATCAAAAACGTCTGTGTTTAGAACAGGGAAAATATCAATTAAAACCACCATCGGCTGGCAGCCTACCTGCACCTGCAAAAACTCCGGTAATGCCCGCTGCATAGTCCTAGACCCTTTTGCCGGAAGCGGGACAACCCTATACGTTGCTGAGCAGTATGGCAGGGACAGCGTAGGCATAGAGCTTTCGGAGGAATACTGCAAGCTGATTCATAAGCGCATGGATAAAATGCAGATGAATATTTTTAGCTTGGAGGTGTCCGAATGAACCGAGTTTTAGCTGATTCACGAAAGAGGCGGCCACGGGAAGAGCTTTATATTGCACTATCCGAACTCGATTTCTCCTGGTATCGGGGTGAAGTGGAGCAGGTTGCCCAGCTCTGGCGGAAAGGGCTGCCTGTGGCAGATATAGCGGAGAAAATGAAGAGAGACATTGACGAGGTTGTAATCCTGATTATGGACCTGGCACGGCGGGATGTAATCGGGCGAAGGAAAAACGGAGCGTTGGGGGAGGTGCAGAAAAAATGAGCCGTGTTTCAAATCTTCGTGAAACTTTTGGTAACCAGACAGAACTAGACAAAGACGACCGCACTTTCGATGAGCAGATGGCCGATCTTGGCGTAGAAGTCGTGAAGCCCAAAATCGAGATATACTGGTATAAAACTATGACCCAAAGAAGCGGCAAAGTTGGGCTAAAAGACAAAATCAGCCTGACTAAATCCTGTCTTACTTTTGGCGGCGAAGTCGTCGAAAAAATCGGGGCGGATTCGCTCCTGAATTTCGGCTTATACGAGAAAAACGGTAAGAAATATATAGTCCTGCGGACAAGCAAAGACGGCTTGAGGCTGACCAAAACAAAAACGAACTCGTACCGGGTAGGATCTGAAGCGCTGGCACAGTGGCTGCTGGAGCAGGGTATGCCGCTTGGGAGATACAGGCTTCAAGAAATCAAAGGCGGCTGGCTGGCCGTACCGGAAGGGGGCGTTTCCAGTGTCCGCTAACGAAACAGCTATTCGCAGACAGATACAAGATTATCTTAGGTGGACAGGCTGGTTTGTCTATTACAACCTGGCTGGGTTAGGGAGCTATCCTGGCCTTTCGGATCTGGTGGCGGCGAGGGGTGGCCGGGTAGTGCATATCGAGGTAAAGACACCCAAGGGCGTGCAGAGCGAAAAGCAAAAGCGTTTCCAGCGCAAACTCGAAGCGGCCGGTGGAGAATATATCCTGGCCCGGGGGGGATCGAGGACGTGGAGCACCTGGCCGGGGAGAAGCAGCTGAGCTTAAAGGGGGATAATTTAGAATGAATGCCAGTGATATTAAAAATTATGTGCTAAAAGTAATCCTAAGCGGTTACTACCTTAAAGGTTGCGAAGCGTCTCCATCAAAAACTAATATTCGGTTTGATGTATTTGCGATAAGAACTCACTGGAACAAAGCGTCAGAAATACGAATTTACGAAATAAAATCTTGCCGTCAAGATTTCGTTTCTGATAAAAAATGGCAAAAATACTTACCCTATTGCACGCACTTTTATTTTGTTGCACCTAAAGGAGCAATAAAGCCAGAAGAGTTGCCGGAGAAAATAGGGTTGATTGAACTTAGTCTAAACAACGGATTTATAGAACACACATTTAAGCGTAAATGTAAAAGGCTGGCTCCAGCGTTGGACGACAAGCGATACATTAAACTGCTTGAAGGGATTTTGGGGCGTTATATACGCCCTATCCGGAGGTGAGGCCCCATGCCGCGGCGGACACGTCCTAAGAAGCAAAATAAACGGTACAAGCCGAAGAAGATGAAACGTCCCCGGGCCTGGCACCGGAAAGGGAGGCCGGTTTGGAAGATCTGGCGGGAGTTGCAGCGGGATAGGGAACGCTTAAAGAGGGTGAGTGTATGAAAGAACGTGATCAGAGTGCCAAGGCCGACGCAGGAAAACCTCGCTTATCGCTGGTTCCCAGCGAAATTATTCGCAATATTGCCGTTATCCGTGAGTATGGCGTTTTAAAGTATGGCGATTCGGAGAACTGGCGGAAGGTTGAGGTAGAACGATATAGAGACGCCGCATACAGGCACCTGCTTGCTTACATCGACGACCCGGCCAGCAGGGACGAGGAATCCGACCTGCCGCATTTGTGGCATTTGGCGTGCAATGTAGCGTTTCTGTGTGAGCTTGAAAAGGAGTTGTTTCAAAATGAGCATCGGGAAGACCTGAAGGAGAGGCCGGCCTGGGAGGGGGGAATAAAGGCTAATTGCGGCACGTGCCGGCGCTGGCACTGGGACCCCGACCTGCAGAAGTGCCGGGAAGAGGAGAAGTTTATCGGAGGTGAAACGTCTGGTGACGCTGGAAAACAACAACCTTGCATACAAATTAAGACCGAGCGATTACAGATATATTGAAAAAATGCTCTATGAGCAGAAAACGCAAGAATCGGCAATCTGTGAACTTGAAGCGGAACTTGAGGAAATCCTCGGCGATCTTTTCCCTGGCGGCTCCGGATCATACGTGGATATGACCACGGCAAAAGGTCAGCCTGAGTTCACCCAGCCGGAAGCCTGGGTGATTAAGCGGGAGGAGAATCTCAGGGTAAAAGACTTGCGGCAGGAGATTACAAGAAGGAAGCGGCACCAGGCGGTTGTCGGCGAGGCGATGAAGTATATGGACGCAGTAGAGAGNCAGNTTGTNTNTTTGCGCTATTACGAAGAGAAGTCGCATAATTATATTGCCAGGAAGCTGAACATGTGGGATATGAAGGAGCGCCAGCCGCTAAGGACGTACTGGAGGACGCGGCGGAAGGTGCTGGAGAAAGTTGCGAAGTTCGCGGGGCTGATATGACAGTATTTTGACAGTTGACCGGACTTTTTAAACGTGGTATATGTAAGATAACAAAATATACAAGNCTCTTNCAGTAATTCAGCAGCGCCCCGGCCGGCCTAACCGGGGCAAAGTCTTTTTAAAGAAAACCCCATTCGAAAAACAAACAAAGGGCACTCCGGGTGGAAACCGTTCCTCTTTTTATTATATTTTTATTATCCTTAAGAACCTGGCCCTAGGTTCTTTTTTTGCTGGTGACAAACATAAAGTGGACAAACATAAAGTGGACAAACATAAAATTACCAACCCCTTTTACCTTTCGCAGGCCTGGCGTAAATGCCGGGAAGAAATACTTTTGCGCGACAACTACCTGTGCCAGCACTGTCTGCGCCGAAAAAAAATTACTCCGGCGGATATGGTGCATCATATCAAACCATTAGAAACCCATCCGGAGCTGGCGCTTGACCCGGACAATTTAATCAGCCTGTGCAACCTGTGTCACAACAGGGAACACCCGGAAAATCGGTACTTCGCCAAGCTGCGCAAGAGAATCGTAGCCGTGCTGGGCTATCCGGCCAGCGGCAAAACGACATACGTCAAAGGCATAATGACGCCGCAGGACATTGTGCTTGACCTGGACAGGCTGGTAACGGCCATGACGTTCAGAGATGGCCACGACAGAACCGGCAGCGCCTTTCATGCCGTGAAGATTGCCGACGATATGATTTCGCAGGCAGTGAAGAACGTCCGGGCTAAAGGCTATAGCTTTGATACACTGTATGTTATCAGGTCAAAGCTGTCCGATGAAGAACTGGGATCGCTGCGGGCGGCCAGGGCGAAGCTGTGCTGGCTTGATGTGAGCAAAGACGTTTGCCTGGAAAGGCTGCGGCAGCAGGGGCGCGAAGACATTGCGGCTGTGGCGTTTAAGAAGTGTGATGATTTTTTAGCGAAGCACGGGAGCAAGCTGGTGAAGATACGCGGAGACGGATGAGGACGGCCGTGACGACAATACCCCCCCTGGCAAAAAGATCCAGGAAATAAATTCCAGAACCGGTGGGTGCAGGTGCCTTCGCCACGTGGATGATTTTCCAATGCGAGGGGGCTTGCCGCAAGGAAGGAGCGATACCATGAGAGACAACCCTAAAAAAAATATCACAGACTTCGATGCAAGAAAATTATTTCGCATACTTGCTACGGAGCTAAAAAGCATAAAAGCCTGGAACGAGAAAACACTTATCATTGTTGACAACATGGTCCTCCTAGAGCAACTGAAGCAGGAACACTTTGAAGACATAGAGATGCGCGGCGTAGTAGAGTTGTTTAAAAACGGCGCCCAGGAAATGTATCGGGAAAACAAGTCTGTTGCCGCGATACTCAAAATAGTGGAGCAGCAGCGCAAACTCCAGGCCGAGCTAAAGCTAACTCCCGCATCGGACAAGAAGGTGTCCAAGGCGGTGGAACCGGATGACGGCTTCGACGACTTCTAGAAAACAACAAAGAGTCTCTGGCCGGCTGCTGACCACCGAGTACGCAAAAGACGTTGTTGCTGGCCGACTAACAGCCTGCCGCAAGGTTAAGCTTGCCTGCCAGAGACACCTGAATGATTTAAAGCGTGCCGGCACGGAAGACTTCCCGTACGTTTTCGACGAAGAAAGGGCTTATCGCCCCATTAGATTCATAGAAGAATTCTGCAAACCGTCCCAGGGCGACTTTACAAAGCTAAAACTTCTCCCCTGGCAACACTTTGTCGCCGGTTCGCTTTACGGATGGGTGCATAAAAAAACCAGGCTCCGCCGGTTCAGGTACGGCCTCGTATTCGTGCCCCGGAAACAAGGGAAAACTGCCTTCTCGTCCAGCATATCCCTATATGCCGTTTCCAAAGACGGTGAGAGGGGCGCCCGCGTTTACCACCTAGCCAACTCTATGCAGCAGGCCCGGCTCACCTTTGACGAGTGCAAGGCAATGATCGAATCTTCGCCGGTGCTGAAAAAATATTTCCGGCCGCGAAGAGACGCAATATATTTTGACAAAACATTTTCCAAGATTGAGCCCAGGGCATCAGACAGCGAGAAGCTCGATGGCCTCAACACCCACCTTGGGGCTTTTGATGAGATTCATGAGTACAAAGACTATAAACTGATTAACGTCATAAAAAACTCCCGCGGTGCGCGCAAGCAGCCGCTTATTTTATATTTTACCACTGCAGGCTACCAGTTAGACGGCCCACTGATGGACTACTACGAAAAAGGCGCCGACGTCTTGGAAGGCGTTATCCAGGACGAGCGCTCTTTTTATTACATGGCCGAACTGGACGAAGAAGACGACATCGAGGACCCTTCGGTGTGGATAAAATCAAACCCCAGCTTGGGCGTAACGGTCCAACTTGAGGATATGATCGAAGAATGGAACACGAACAAGCACATCCCCGCCGAGCGTACCGACTTCATTACCAAGCGGCTGAATATGTTTGTCCACTCCGGCGAAGAAAGCTTTGTGACGTATGAGGTTATAAAACGCAACGATGATTATATCGACCCGGAAACCCTGAAAGGGCAGATATGTGTCGGCGGCTACGACCTGTCGAACACCGAAGACTTTACCAGCGCCTGCCTGGAATTCCCGCTGAAAGATGGGCGGGTTTTTGTTTTAACGCACTCCTGGGTTCCGGAAGCGAAGGTAATAGCCGACAACGAGAAGCTCCCCTTCCGGGAATGGGAAGCAGAAGGGCTTCTGACAATTTGTCCCGGGGAGTATATCAACAAAGACGACGTTTACAGCTGGTTCGTTCAGAAGGCCAAAAAATACAGCATCCTGATGGTGACCTACGACCCGGCCAACGCGTTCCGCTTGAACCTGGAACTGGCGAACTACGGCGGAGAAGAATGGACAAAAGTCGTGCGCCAGGGGGCATTGACACTTTCCCCGGCACTTAAAGACATAAAAGAACTCCTGCTTGACGGCAAAGTAATATTTAACCGTAACAAGCTTTTCCGCTGGTACCTGAACAATGTCAAGCTGGTGGAGGACCGCAACGGTAACTGGCTGCCGACAAAGCAGAACCGCTACCGTAAGATTGACGGTTTTGCCGCGTGGCTCAACGCACATACGGAGACGATGACATTGATGTCGGTTGCAGCCGGGGGCGCCACAGGCGGCGTGACGTTCCTATCGGCAAAAGAACTGAAGGGAGGGCGGTAGATTGCAGAAACAACGACAAGGCATAATTGCCAGAATAAGGCATTACGTAGGCCACGTAGTCCGCCAAATCATGGGCACGGCAGGGGAGAAAATCGAAGCCAGCACAAGCAGCATTGCAAACAGCATTTACAGCCGCTTCAAAAGCTGGTTTGAACCTTACAACATTTTCACCCGCCGCGCTGCGCATACCCTGGCCACGAACGAAACCATTTTCGCTGCCGTCTCCCGCCTGTCGAATTCGATGGGTGCCATGCCGATCAAGCTCAAAGACAGCAGCTACCGGGACGTGACGGACCACTGGGCGGCTGACCTGATAGTGAACGAACCAAACCCGAACATGACGAGCTTTGATTTCATGCGCACCATGGAGACGATCCGCAATATNACCGGCAACAGCTACGCCATCAAAGAATACGATGATTACTTCATACCGAAAGCACTCTGGATACTGGACCCAAACAAAGTCAAAGAAGTCATTGAAAAAGATACCCGGGAACTTTGGTACGAGATCGAAGGCGACGATGGCCGCCGGTATTACGCACACAATACGGAAGTAATNCACGTCAAACATATTCACGGCTTTGGCTACCGTGGTATCAGCCCAATTGACGTTTTGCGTGGCACTGTAGATTATGACGCCAAGGTAAAAGAATTTAGTTTAGACCAGATAAACAACGCCATTACGGCATCGTTTATTCTGGAACTGGCAGCAAGTGTAAGCGAAGAGAAGAAAGAANAAATCCTGGAAAGCTTCAAAAACTTTTACAAGAACAATGGCGGCGTGCTGATCCAGGAATCGGGTGCAAAGATTACCGCATTGGAAAAACAAAATTTCATCGACACCAAGCTTTTCGAGGTAGAGCGCATCACCCGCACCCGCGTGGCCACGGTTTTCAACATGCCCCCCCACATGCTGGGCGAGACGCAGGACGTCAATTACGCCAGCATGGAACAAATGAACCTGGAGTACGTACAAAATACTCTGGTGCCGATTTGCACGCAGTATGAAAAAGAGTTTAACCGCAAACTGCTTTCACCGGAAGACCGAAGGCAGGGCCTGTATTTCAAATGTAACGTCAACTCGCTTCTCCGTGGCGACATGAAAAACCGGGGAGAATTTTATTTCAAGGGCGTGCGCACGGGCTTCTTCAAGCCCAACGAAGTCCGGGCATGGGAGGACCTGCCTCCTGAGCCGGGAGGAGACAGGCTTTATATGAGTGGCGATCTGTATCCGATTGACGAGCCCCGCGAGAAAGGGAAAAAGAATTAAGGGAGTGATAAAACTGGGCAAAAACGACAAAGACAAAAAAATAAAGCAACTGGAAGCTTTGCTCAAAGAGGAAAAAAGTGCCAGGAAGTTCTGGGAAATCAAGGCGGCGGCAGACAGCAGCGACGCCGGAGAGGTTNACATCTATGGTTACATTACATCATATCCCTGGGATGACACAGATGTATCCGCCAAAAGCTTTAAGGACGAGCTGGATGAATTAGGCAACATTAAAACGCTGAATGTCTATGTTAATTCTTACGGCGGCGCAGTATTCCAGGGACAGGCTATTTACAGCATCCTGAAGCGCCACAGCGCGTATAAAAACATTTACATTGATGGCATTGCCGCCAGCATTGCGAGTCTCATCGCGATGGCCGGCGACACTGTATATATGCCGGAAAACGCCATGATGATGATCCATAATCCATTGTCATGGGGTTTTGGCAACGCCAACGATCTGCGCAAGGANGCCGAAACTTTGGACAAGGTTCGAGAAGCTATGATCCCCGCTTACCTCAATAAGGCTGGGGAGAAGCTGACCGAAGAGAAGCTCATCGAGCTGCTTGATGCCGAAACATGGCTTACAGCGCAGGAGTGCCTGGACTATGGCCTGTGCGATGAACTGCTTGCCGAAAAGAAGGCGGCGGCGAGCATTAACGCGGAAATATTCGCAGCATTCTACAAAAACATACCCGAAAACATCAAAACAATGTTGTCGTCGTCACCCGTGGACAGCCAAAAAGAGGCTGAAATGAAGGTGAGAGCAGCAATGCTCAAGGAGTCAAAATCTAACCTGGAAAGGTTAAATAAAATTATGGAGGATATATACCAATGAGTGCAACCCTGTATAAACTGAAAAGTGATTTGTCAATCGTGGGNGCTGAGTTAAAAAATGTTGAGGAAGAAATTCGAAATAAAGTAGCCGATCCTGCTGTTCCAATCGAAGAAATCCATAACCTTAAAACTAAGGCAAAAGAGCTTCAGGAACGCTTCGATACTTTAAAAGCCATGCACGACAGGCTTGAAGCCCAGGAAAAAGCCAAAATNGAAGCATTGCGGCAAAAAAACCCTGTCCAAAGCGCAAAAACCAGCGCGGATAAAATCATTGCTGCCAAAGCAGAGTTCATCCGAGCTAAAATATTAAACCGTCCCATGTCTCCTGAGGCGCAAGAAATCCTGGGCGCAGACATCACTGCCCCGCTGATTGCGATCCCTGCAGGCGGCGACAACGTGACCGGCGGCGAGAACCTTCTGCCGACTACCCAGTCCAAAGAGATAATCGCCGAGCCTTTCGTCAGGAACCCACTTCGCGGCAAAATCACCATGACATCTATCGCCGGCCTGGAGCTGCCGAAGATCGCTTTTGAGCTTGACGAAGATTCCTTTATTACCGACATAGAAACAGCCAAGGAAATCGAAGCGACCGGCGACAAAGTTTCGTTTGGTAAGTTCAAGTTTAAAGTCAAGGTCCGGATTAGTGACACCGTGCTGCACGGCTCCGACCTTGACCTGGTGACTTACGTTGAAAACGCCCTGCGTTCCGGCCTTGCAGCGAAGGAAAAGAAAGTTTCGTTTGCACACGGAACCGNTCCTNATTCTCCGNTGCCTGTCGTCGCTGCTGAAAAGCACATGAGCTTTTATGAGCTCAACGATGAGGGCACCTCCGTCATCACAGAGGTCCAGGGCGAAGATATGTTTGAGGCCATCACTAACGCTATTGCCGACTTACACGAAGATTTCCGCGAAAACGCACAGGTATGTATGCGCTACAGCGACTATGTAACCATGCTAAAAACACTTAGCAACCAGTCCGTTTCGCTGTACGGCAAGCAGCCGGAAGAGATTATTGGAAAGCCTGTATTTTTCAGCGATGCTGCGGCCATCTACGACACCGACGGCATTTACGGACGCCCCATTGTCGGCGACTTCAACTACATGCACCTGAACTACGATCCGGCAGTTGTCTACGATTCCGACAAGGACGTGGACAAGGGCGAATACATCTGGGTGCTGACTGCCTGGATCGACCAGCGCAAGAAGCTTGCATCGGCCTTCCGCATTGCCAAAGTTGTCGATGCGGAGCTGTAGAAGTCTCTAGAAGCGAAATTTGCGGCCAGGAGGCATGAATAATGCCCGGAATGACGTTACTTGATAAAGTAAAGCAGCACTTGAGAGTTGACGGAAGCGAGGCCGACGTGCTCCTCGCTTCCCTTGTTTCCGCAGCAAAACAATATTTGTTGAACGCAGGAGTGCATGAGCCGGAAGCAGGTGGGGAAGAAGAACCTGGCAACGGCAAGCTGTCTTTGTACGAGCTTGCCGTTGCCTTGTATGTAAGCATGATTTTTGATGGCGACGACAAAGGCAAGCTTGACCGTGCGATGACGGCCATAATCCTGCAAATTAAAGACTATAGCGGAGGTGGAGGTGAGGAATCCGCATGAAATACCCGGTAATTAAGAATTTTCGTGATAAATATACCAAAATTCGCTACAAAATAGGCGATATATACGAAACAGAGGATGCAAAGCGAGCGGAGTATTTACAAAGCAAAAATGCGCTTGGGGAGCAGATAGACAAACCGGCGGATAAACCAGAGCCGGGGACTAAACCAGAATCGGTAACAGCGCAACACGATACTATTGAGCCTATCAAGTCTATTGGTGGCGGCTGGTATGAGCTCCCGGACGGAACACGCATACAGGGTAGAGAAAATGCCGAAAAAGCCCTGAGCGATACCGCCGAAAACGCTTCAAGCGACAGCGAAAACGCCCTAAATGGTGGTGAAAAAGCATGATACTACCTCAAAGCTGGACTCAGTTAAGCCAAAAAACCCTTGCCCTGGAAACCATTACCTGGGACGGGAAAAAGAAGGCTGATACTGTAACTGTGCCGCCGGCACGCGGTCCCGTCTTGATAGCGATCGACAATGCGGGCCAGGCGGAAAAGGCGCTGACTGTTACGCTTGGGCAGAAAGTCAGAATAGACGACACCAACGCTTCGGCCCAGATCGGCGAAGGCGATACCGGCGTTGTCACCGTTACATGCGACGAACCCGGCCTTGAAGGCGAAAAATACAGCATCAAAGTAGTCGTTCCCGAGGCTGACAAGGCGACAGACCTTGAAGTTGCGCTTGAAGGGACAGTTATAACGGTAACCCTGGCGATGAAAGCGGATAGCGATACATTTATCCCCGACGATACCAAAAATACTGCTGCGCTTGTTGCCGCCGCCATAAACGGAGAAGGGGAAACCGGAATCCCCGGTTTTACCGCCGAGGCATCCGGGGGCGGCGCTACACCTTTTACTGACGCCGTCGAACCCGTCCAGTTTTCTGGTGGTACGACCGACATATATTTCCCGCAGTATGATTCCGAAGGGCAAGAGCTTGCGCTAACCGTAACGGGTGAGCAGAGACGAATATTCGGCCCGTTTGATTATTTCCCCCGGTTTTTAGGCGGGAAGATTACATTGACAGCCAGTGAAGCGCCGACAGACAAAGATGTGACCGTCGTACAGGTCCAGGAAATACATGCGACGGCGAGGTGAAGGCGATGAGGACGAACTCCGGTGTAAATCCCGGTGATCTCCGCCACCGAATCCTAATCCTGCAAAAAGTTGCAACTACCACCGACTCTGACGGCTACCCGATCGAAACATGGAAGCCGTTTTTTCCCGCCTGGGCCAAAGTCGAACCGGTTGCCGGGCGGGAATATTTTCAGGCTGCAGCGGTCCAGGCCCAGCACCAGGTACGCTTTACGATACGCTGCCGGCGCGGCATAACCGCGGCTATGCGCCTACGCTGGGACGGCCAGGATTACGAGATTAAAGGCCCGCCGATCGACCTGGGCGGGCAGCGTAAATGGCTAGAGATCGTGGGGGAGGCAGTGTCAAGTGGCTAAAATCGAGTTAACCGGCATGGACGAACTGCTCAAAGAGCTAAACGCCATCGGCGAAAGAATCGCGACCCGGGCTGAAAACAAAGCCCTGCGTGAAGGTGCTGAAATCCTGCGGGAAGAAATGGGCCGACGGGCGCCGCGCTCCAAACTATCCAAAGAGCATTTGGCAGACAATATCGTAAAAAGCGGCGTACGCACATCAAAAGAAGGCGTCAAATACGTCAGCGTGGGGCCAGCAAAGAAGTTTTTCTACGGCCTGTTCCTGGAACTCGGGACATCAAAGATGTCTGCCAAGCCATTCATGACCCCAGCTCTCTCAGAAAATCGCAAAGAAATATTTAGCCGCATGGCCCAGGTGCTGCGGGAGGAGATTGAGAAAAAGCGATGATCACCATGAAAAGCACCATAAAAACGACACTGACAAGTGATACGACGCTTACCAAAGCCCTCGGCGGCCCTCGCGTCTATGCTGTCAGTGCCCCCGATGCCGACGAATACCCTAGGATCACTTTTTTCGAGATCACAAACTTTGACGCCAACTACGCCGACGATGCGGCATATTCATCCCGGATTCTCTACCAGGTGGACATCTGGAGCAAAAGCAACCCCGACCCTATAGCGGTCGAGGTGGACAGGATAATGAAATCTATCGGCTTCGCCAGAACAGGCGGAGCCGATTTGTTTGAAGACGATACACAGGTTTACCACCGTGCCCTGCGGTACGGAATACTCAAGGAGGTGTGACGCTAAATGGCAGGAGTACAGATAGGCTTAAAAGACCTGCACTACGCGAAGCTGACAGAAGACACCAGCACAACAGTCACTTATGGTACCCCGGCAAGCATCGCCGGAGCAATCAGCGCTAAGGTAAGCCCTGCTGTGAATACGGCGACGCTGTACGCCGACGATGGCCCGGACGAAGTAACCAGCGCCCTGGGCGAGATAACCGTCGAACTGGTTGCAAAAGACGTTCCTCTCAGCGTGCAAGCCGTGTTGCTGGGACATACCATAGGCGACGACAAAGTTATGGTAAAAAAAGCCACCGACGTAGCGCCTTATGTGGCAATAGGCTTCAAAAGCCTGAAATCCAACGGCAAATACCGTTATGTGTGGCTTTACAAAGGTAAATTCCAGTTGCAGGAACAGGAATACAAGACTAAAGAGGATACTCCGGAATTTCAACCCGCTACTATCGTTGGGACGTTTGTAAAGCGGATCAAAGACAACAGGTGGCAATCAATTGGCGACGAGGACGCCACAGGGTTTACCCAAGGCGCGGCGTGGTTCAGCGCGGTTGTATAGTACAAAGACTTTGATTAAGGAGGTGTAAGCTCCATGGCAGGAGTGCAAGTAGGCTTAAGAGACCTGCATTATATAAAATTGAAAACGGACGTCGGTACAGGCGACGATGCAGGCGTTGAGTACGATTACGGCCTGAGCGGTACCGATAAGCCGGCAAAAATCGCCGGAGCGATCAATGCGAGAATCAGTCCGACGTCAAATACGGCGACGTTGTACGCCGACGACGGCCCCGATGAAGTGGCGACCGCCCTGGGCGAGATTACGGTAGAGTTGAACGTGAAGGATTTGCCTTTAGATGTCCAGGCAGATCTGCTAGGGCATACCGTTACAAGCGGCGTAATGTACCGGAGCGCCGACGATGTTGCCCCTTACGTGGCGATAGGGTTCAGGAGCGTCAAGAGCAACGGGAAATACCGCTATGTCTGGCTTTACAAGGGCAAGTTTAATCTGCCCGAGCAGGAGTACAAAACAAAAGAAGATACCCCGGAGTTCCAGACGCCGACGATTACAGGCACATTCGTGAAGCGGATATACGACGGCGCCTGGCAGGCTATTGTCGATGAAGACGATTTAGATCCGGATAACCCGGAAATTGATCTTGATACATGGTTCGATGAGGTATATGAAGCGTCTGACGAAACGTAAGTAAGTAAACGTAAAATGCCTAGGCGTGAAGAGACATGCGCAGGGAGAGTGTGAGGCGGCACCCTCCCTGTTAAGTTTGCAGAAGAACGAAAGGAGCAAAATTATTATGTCTGACAATATCACTTACGAAGGCGTTAAGGTTAACCTAGATAAGCCCCGCCAGATCAGATACACATTTGCCGCGATGCGGATAATCCTAAAGAAATATGACAGTCTGGAAAAGGTTTTTGGCATACTGCAAAAAATGGAGGGCGGCGACCTGACCGAGGAAATGCTTGATGCCCTTTCTACGCTGATTTATGCGGGGTTGGTGCATGAGGACGAAAGTCTTACACAGGAAAAAGTGGAAAATCTGCTTGACTTTAGAAACATGATGCCATTAGTTGACGCTATAACTGAAGCGTTGGGTAGCAGTCTGCCCGAGGGCGGCGAAGAAAAAAACTCCCAGAACCCGGCCTAGACGACGAAAATGACGAAGGCTGGGACTGGGATTTTTTATATTACTGCGGAACGGTTGTTCTGAGGATGACCGAGCGGGAGTTTTGGCGCTGTGTGCCGCGCAAGCTGTATGCGCTAATGGACGTTCATACAGGACTGCACGGCGGCGGGAAAAGCGGCGGGGAGAAAAAAGAAAAGCCCGAGATGGGCTATATTGACCAGGTGTTGTAAAATTTACAGATTTGCTTCTATTTTCCTTCTTTATGGTATATATTAATAATAAAATGAATATCATAAAGGAGGTACTTTTTTATGGCTTTGTTAGGCAAAAAAGAAACAGCGGAAGAAAAACAGCAGAGGCAGTTGGAGGAATTTCAGGTAAGGTATGGGTTGGAGAACCTGGCTCCTGCGGACCTGATGATTGTCCAGCGCGTGGCAAACGACTTGATGGGCAATAAATGGTTTAAAGCAGGACTGGCCCTGAGTTTCGCCAAGGCCGAGGAGCAGGCAAAAGTAACCTATTTATCCGCTTTGGTGGAGCAAAACTGGATTATTATGAACCAACTAAGCAGATTGAATAAAAATCTTGAAGCACTTTTAGAAAAACAAGCTTAAGCATAGCATAAAACAATAATAAATATTTTAAAGCACTCTAAACAGGGTGCTTTTTTATCAAAAATAGGCGAGAATACTCCCACCTCAAGGAACGTGAAGGGCGTAGCCCAGTGAGTAGGTGGGAGATGAATCGCCTTCGGACAAGGGATAGCTT
>JGI24711J26586_10001678_pt1 | contig 16677 bp, 14 predicted proteins | sample BioPla3DNA1_FD_26586 | JGI IMG/M metagenome (IMG submission 26586)
GTTTTTATTGCGTTAAAGATAGCAAGACCTACAACAGAAATAACAGCTGCAGCAATAGCAATCCAAAGGATTTGAGATACAGAGTTTGCGTCAGCACGGTCACTATTTACACGATTTTTAATTTTAGTTAGCATTTTAAACTCCTTTACAATTTTACCCTTTTACAAGTATAAAGGTATTAGAACTAATTTTCTTTAATTTACATTAAATAATATCGCTCTAATATTATTTAAGCTTTATTTAAGGGAGTTTTTATAGTAAGATTATATTCTACGATATTAAATATATAAAAAAGAATAATATAAATAAGGGAGTAAAAATAAATGGAAAAAATATATTTAATAACGTTTGGGATAGTAGCGATAATCGCACTATTAATATTTTTAATAGTAGTTCCCAAAGAGACAAAACATTTTCATTTATCAGAAGACGCTCAACTTGACAAGACACTTCAGAAAATAGTAAATCTATTAGGTGGAGATATTCTTACCTTTGTTGATAAAACAAGATTTAAACCTAAAACTTACGACCAACGTCTAGAAGAACTTATAGCAACTTGCGGTAATCCTTGGAATCTTACAATAGTAGAATTTCAAATAGTTAGATTTGTGTTAAGTGCTGTATTTGCTTTAATCGGATTAACTTTAGGAATAATAATAAGTGTATCATTCGTACACGGTCCAATAGCAATTTTGATTCCTTTAATTACTGCTCCTCTACTAGGATACTTAGGTTATTTATATCCAGAAAGTAATTATGAAGGTTTAAAGAAAAAACGTGAAGAAGAATTTAAAAGATATTTCCCTGAAGCTATTGACTATTTGATTATGATTATTGATAGTGGAACTACATTGTCTGTAGCATTTGAAAAATCAGTGGAATATTTGGAAGAAGGCGCAGTAAAAGAAGAATTTAAGAAAATCGTTTCAGAACTTCATTCTGGACAATCTTTAGAAAAGGCTTTAAACAATTTTGCTTCTCGTGTACCAAGTGAATCAATCAAAGCTTTTTGTAAATCTTTAAATAATGCAAATAAACTTAATGTAGACTTAAAAGGAATCCTAGAAGCACGTAGTGACGCTAGTCGTAGAGAACTAGAACAAGAAATTGAAAAACGTATTTCTACATTGGATACTAAAGTTATGATGTGTTTGTCACCAACAGCTCTTGTAAGTATTTTGATTGTAGTTATGTCACCAACAGCTGTTACACTAATGAATGCATTTTAGGAATAATTTGAGAATCCTTTTTGGATTCTCTCAATTTTTGATTAAATTTTAAAGGAGATTTTTATGTCAATATCCAGTCTTCCTAATCTTAATAGAAAGAGACCAGAACAAAAAGAAGTAGGTACATCTACTCCTAATAATAATAGTTTCCTTGACCCTTCAGCACTAGGGAATTTCTCTCTTTCTCTAGGTAGAAAAAATAATAAGAAAAAAGTTAAATACGCAGACCCTAGAACAAAAGAAACTATTCATTTAATTTCACAAGCTGTTACAGAAGCTAAAATGAACCCCGTACCTTTAGCTAATATTATTACTTCTAAAGTTCTATTTTTAGCTCCAGAAGATTTCTTTGATAAATATACTGAAGCAGTACAGCACGTTACAGCTTGGATACAAAATGAAATGAGTAAAGACGAAAATGATGTCTTCCTAATTCAAAGACTTAAAAAGAATCCTACAGATAAAGAATATAGAGAATCTGCTTTGTCAACTATCTATACTAATTTTACAAATTATGAAAAAGATATAAAACATAAAGATTTTAATGAAAATTTCACGGCTGTAGATAAAAGTATTATTTATGCTTTAGTTTCTAGTGAGATTTGTGGTTTAGGGCCTCTCGAACCATTATATAGAGATGAATCACTAAAAGAAATTGCTTGTAATGGTCCTTTTGATATCCAAGTTGAAAAAGGTGGTCGAATGAGACGAGTTCCTTCTTGTAAATTCAGAAATGAAGAACATCTAAAAGAATTAATTGATAAACTTTATAATTCTGTAAATAAACAAATCACAAGAATGACTCCTATCGAACGTGCTCGTCTACACGATAATTCTCGTGTCTTTGCTGTTGATAGTTCTGTAGCTCCTAACGGTCCTTCTCTTAACATTCGCCGACACACTGAAGAATGGATTTCTCCAGAAAACTTATTGGAATGGGAATCTGCTTCACCAGAACTTCTTGAATGGTTGGGTCAACATATTAACGCTGAACTTAACTTTATTGTAGCTGGTGGTACCGCAACTGGTAAATCTCTTGCCCTTACAACTCCTATTCCAACACCTCACGGATTTAAATTAATGGGAAACCTTACTACAGATGATTATGTCTTTGATACTAATGGTAGAGTTACTAAAGTCGTAAATATTTTCGACCAAAAACCTCGTCCTGTATACCAAATTAAATTTAAAAATTCTAAAGCTGTAGAATGTGACTTAGAACATAATTGGTATGTTTCAACGAAAGAAAATCCTTCTGATTTTAGAACTCTTACAACTAAAGAAATTATAGATAAAGGTTTTGATAAATTCTTAATTCCATTATCTTCATCAGCGGTTAATTTTAATAGAGCTTATTCTGATAATTATAAAAATATTTTATTAGAAGACTTACCAGAAGTAATTTCAGATATTGCGACAAAAGAAGATTTAATAAAAGAATATGAATTTGCTCCTTCAGAGATTCGCCGTAAATTAGTATTAGATATTAAAGATAAATATAAAGATTTAGATGAAAATAGATATCCATTAATTAAACGAATTTTACGTTCATTAGGATATAAAACATTTAAAGATTTAGAAAATGAAGAAGCTTTATCATTTGAAGAAATAGTAGAAATAAAACCATTAAATAAAGTAGAAAAAATGCGATGTATTACAGTAGCTTCACCAACACACACTTATTTGTTTGGAGAAGACTATTTAACAACACATAATACAACTTTATTGGCAGCGTTAACTGGTTTTTATCGAAATGACGCCCGTCTACTAACCGTAGAAAGAAATATTGAATTACGTCCAGCACCAAATAAACTTTGGGGAGTTCCTATGGAAGTTATTCCACCAAACCCCGGTTCAAGAACTCTAGGGGTAGATATGAGAACACTTGTAGAAGCAACAACCCAAATGCGACCAGACGGAATTATTCTAGGTGAAACAACTGGTGCAGAAGCTTGGGACGTAACTCAAGCGCTAAACTCAGGTCACTTCGGAGCTACCACAGTTCACGCTAATGGTGCTGAAGAAACTATCTCAAGAATGGTAGCCTTGATTTCACAAGCAGACGTTATTAAAGGTGACGCCTTGCTAGAAATGCTGGCTTCTTCTTTCGACTTGATTATTGTTACTACACGTTTCCCTCAAGACGGTTCTCGTAAAATTACTGGAGTATATGAGATTGATACAAAAGTAACCTTAAATACCGCAGGTCAACCAGAACTTAAAGTAAACCCTATTTGGGAATTCATACCAGATAAATTCTCACAAGGTGGTGGCTATGGTGCAAAAGTTCGTGGTATTTGGAAGAAAACTGGAGAACTTTCTGAAGAAAGACGTAAGAAACATAATCTTGATATGGTTTCTCTTAAAAATTGGGAAGAATTACAAAAATTATACGAAGGAGATAATTCATAAATGAGCTTATATGCCTATGCTCCACTTATTATCACAGGGTTTCTCGTCCTTATAGGATTAAGTATATCTCTTTATATCATTATTCAGACGAAGAGAATAACTCACAGCGATTTAGAATTTATGCGAGAAATGGAAAAAGCTGGTGGTCTTACTGATGAACAATACCTTAAAGAACAAGAAGAATTAAGAAATAAAGGGATTGTCAATCGTTGGAATAATCATTGGAAAAAAGTATTTATTGATTCAGATTGGATTAATAGTAAAGACGTTAAACCCTCACAACTAGGGAGTCTTGTATTTTTTGGTTCTTTAGGTATTTATATAATAACTTCTATACTTCTTTCTAATTTTGGTATGGGTATTATCTTTGCATTAGGAGGACTTGTCCTTCTTACTCTTGCTGGGAATGCTAAAATTAAAAAGAAACAACAAATATTTGAAGAACAAATTCCAGCTTTCCTTTCTACTTTAAAAGCTAATATTCAAGCAAACCAAGCTCCTGAACTTGCTTTGGTTAACGCTATTGATAACACTGGAGACCCTCTTTACTCTGAATTGGTTGTTGCTAAAACAATGTCTGAAACTGGTTCTTTTAAAGCAGCAATTATTAAACTTAAAAAGCAAACTACTAATTCTACTCTTAAGTTCCTTTGCTCTTGTATTGAGTTATCTTCAGCTGACGGTAGTAACCTTGAAAAACCTATCGAAACAATTGAAAAAATGCTTGAACGTAGACGAGGACTTAAAAGAAAGTTGAATGTTGCAATTCAAGAAAATAGACCTCTTTTGCTTGTATCTTCTGGTATGATTCCAGGTCTATTCATATTCCTTTATCTTGTTAATCCAATGTCCAGAGACTTCTGGTTTAAATCTGGTTTCTCTTGGATTATGTTTGCTTTAGTGTTCGTAATCTTCGGTATTGGTACGGCTGCAGCAAATCACTTCATTAAGAAAACTTCTAATTTCTAGTATAAAAAAAGAGATAAGAAATTATACTTCTTATCTCTTTTTATTACCATTCTATTAAGCCTTCTTCTATAAAATAGGTTAATCCGACAGCAACTGAATCTGATTCATCATCATTTGCAAATTTATATCCGAATCGTTCACTTAGAACACTTGCGACTTTAGCTTTTGAAGCATTTCCCTTACCTGTTATTGCACCCTTTACACTTTTTGGTGGGTAATATATGTTTTCTACATCAGAAAAAGCTAAATTCGTAATGCCGTGAACCCTAAAAGAAGCTTGTGAAGAGTTATTATATTTATTAAAACCCCTTTCTATTATTACTTTCTCTGGTGGGTATTCTTCTCTCAATTTACTGTAAGTATCATAAATATGTTTTAATCGTATCCCTAATATCATATTTTTATTTTTCCAATTAGGGTTATTTTTAATTCCTGTCTTATAGGTAACGGTTGTTGGTATAGAAGTTAATTTTATTAATTCTCCTTTTTTATTAAATATTGCAACACCCGTATCTGATAATGACAAATCTAAGCCATAAATATATTTTTCTTTTTCCATATTTATAATATCTAGGCTCTACTGATATTATATATTGAAGTATAGTAATAAAAGATTACTAAATCTTAATTCCCAAGCTAGAGACTGTTAATTATTAATAATGATAAAATTAATTTGTTATATTTATTAAGTTTAACAGCTTATTGTGAAAATTAGAGAATAAAATTCTTATTAATTGATTGTTGTAAATAATTAACGAAGCTTCGGAAAATATTAAATGTTTATATACCTTTTTAAGGAAACCACTTTTTAGTCGGTTTCCTTTCTATTGCGAAAAAGGAATAATAAATATAAAAGAATAAATAAAAGGAGCTTATATTGATTTACTTATTAGATAAAAACTTAGAACAAGTCTTCTCTAACGATTATACTTATAAAGTTGTCGTAAATTCTAAAGGGGAATTAGAAAACATATTTAATTCTGAAGGTGTGAAAATTTCTTCTAAAGCTGTTGAAGGCAGAATTAAAAATACTTCTAAAGCTGATTGGACTTATCTAGAAACTTTGAAAAAAATTATTGAAAATGGTAAGGCTAAATCAGATAGAACTGGTGTTGGAACAACCTCAATTTTTGGAACTCAAATGAGATTTGACCTTAGTCAAGGATTTCCTCTTTTGACTACAAAGAAAATGAATATTACTAATATTGTAAGTGAATTATTATGGTTTATTAATGGTGATACAAATATTAAATATTTATTAGAATATAATAATCATATTTGGACAGATTGGGCTTTGGAAAAATATATAAAATCTGAAGATTATACAGGAAAGATTCCTAAAGATGTAAATATAAATACAGTTGATAGAAAACTATATTTAGAAGAAAGAAAAGCTTTTGAAAACAAAATCCTAACAGATAGTAGTTTTTGTAAAAAATATGGTAACCTAGGTCCCGTTTATGGTAAACAGTGGAGAGACTTCAACGGTGTAGACCAACTAAAAAATCTTATAGAAGAAATTAAGACAAATCCAGATTCAAGAAGACTTATTTTATCTGCTTGGAATCCTAAAGATATTCCTGAAATGGCTCTCGCTCCTTGCCACGTATTAATTCAGTTTTATGTGAATGACGGAAAGCTATCTTGTCAGTTGTATCAACGTTCAAACGACTATCCATTAGGAGTCCCTTACAATATTGCAAGTTATGCTATCCTAACACATCTTATAGCTAAAGAATGTGGTTTAGAAGTTGGAGAATTTATCCATACTGGTGGAGATGTTCATATTTATAATAATCAATTAGAAATTATAAAAGAACAATTAACAAGACTTCCTTATTCAGCACCTAAACTTAGAATTAATAATTTTACTAATCTATTTGAAGTTAAACCAGAAGATGTTGAACTTATTGATTATAAATGTCACCCATTTATAAAAATGAGAGTAGCGGTGTAATTAGATATTAATAATAAATAATACAGAAAGGATAGCTGATAGTAAATGGAATATCTTGAAGTTTTGGATATGACGAAACTATTTACACGAGAGTTATTGTTATATTCATTTTTTGATATAAGATTTAAGAAACCCCTTAGAGTCGTCCTATTTCTTTATGCTATTATTAATTTATTAATATGGGCATTACCGTTATATCTCATATTTTTTAAAAATCATATAAATCCTTATTCGGCAGCATTTATGTTAATACCACCAATAGCAATGGCGAATTTGATGAGTAAACCAATATGGAATAATAAGTCATTTCCTTCTTGGTTAAGTTGTCAAATTAAATTTATGTTTGCTCCAAAAAAATATTATGATAATAGAGCAATGGTGTTTCCTAAAGTATTAAGATTTAATAATAACTTTACTGTATCAAGAAGTAGAGATTTTTATAAATTGTTCTTAATACAAAAAGAACTACACGAACAAGGAAAACCAAAAAAGAAAAAACTATTTGGGAGAAATAAATGAGAAAAAATAAATTAGGGGTTTCTAGTTTTATAGGAGAGCAATTATCTGGAGTTCCATATCCAGTGTTTTTCGACCCCCACTTTCCTTTAATAAACAGTAAACCACCCGGAACTTTAATAACAGGAAGCCCGGGGTCTGGTAAAACTTGGTTATTATTGTTGTTATGTGCTCACGCTTCTCTTATGGGAAAAACAAGTGTAATATTAGACCCTAAAGGAGATTTTATTGCATTAAAAAAATTAGAAAGAGAAGGAGTTTTAGCTAACGTCCAAATTTGGAATTTGTCTCCACAAACAGATAATAATGAAACTACTGATTTAGAGAAAAATAATGGAGTCTTAGACCCAATAACATTATTTGATAATCCTGATGAGAATGTAGCTCTTACAGAATTTGTAATAAGTTCTTTAATTGGTGGAGAATTAACCAAAACTCAATCAAACTATTTAATTCCAATTTTAAAAGATGTCGTAGCAAGCCCTAACCCTAATTTCAATTTAGTTGTATCTAAACTTAGTCGAAATCAAAATGAAGAAGTTAGAAACTTAGGAATAAAATTAGGTTCTATAGCTGGTTTAGGATTAGCACAACTTCTTTTCCCAGATAGAAGAAAAGCAAAAGCTAAAAGAGTATCTTTCCAAGGCGGTACTACTGTTGTTAACCTTATGGGACTTCATTTTCCAGCCCAAGGTAGTAAACCTAGTACGTGGAGTGACGATGAAAAACTTTCAATAACTATTATGTCTTTAATTACAACATTAGTAGCAAATACTATGATGAAAGATATTTCTAAACGAATATTTAAAATGGTAGTTATTGATGAAGCTTGGACTATAATGTCGTCTCAAAAAGGTAGAGATTTAATAAATGAATTAGGACTAAAAGGACGTTCTCTAAATGTTGCTTTGCTTTTAGCTACACAATCTCCTAAACATATAAAGGTTGACGGTGTAGATATTTCTAATGTAATCTCTACAAGGTTTGCTTTCCGAAATGATTCAAAAGAAAACAACAAAATAACTGTTGAATCTATGAACCTACCCCAAAATGAAGGCTGGGAAGAAATTGGGATACACTTAGAAACGGGTCAATGTCTAATGCAAGATTCGTTAAAAAATATAGGTGTTGTTCAAATCTCAGTCCCTTATGAATGGCAAGCAATGTTTGATACAAATCCATTAGCTTTAATCAATAGCTAAAATAAATGTAAAGGAATAAAAAAATACAAATGGCGCTAACGATAAAAGATAAGTCTCAAAATTTTAAAGTAAAACCCAAAAAGAATTTATTAATTGTTTCTGCGGTTGCTGTAGGGGTATTAGTATTTGTAGGTGTAGTATTTTTTACATTGTCACAATTGCTAGCAACTGAGAAATATTACATTTTAAATCAAGATGTCCCTGCCAAAACACAAATCACAACTCAAATGTTGACAGAGGTTCAAACAGCAAAAGGAACTGCTCCTAAAAATGCAATTACGGCAGCTCAAGTAGCTACTGGTAATACATTTAGTAAAGTTGCTTTACAAGCTGGAGATGTCCTAGTTCCTTCTAATACTGGTATTGATATTGATAACACTGTAGGTATCCCAGACAGTTGGGCTGTTACATCTATTTCAATTCCTCGTACTCAAGCTGTTAATGGTATTATTACTCGAGGTCAATATTTTGATATTCTAGGTGTAAATCAAGAAACTGGAGAAACTAAATATATTGCAACTTCTGTCCTTGCCCTAGATGTTGATTCTGGTTCTGTTGATACTAAAGTTGATGATAAGAGTGCTGGTAATGGTACTGGAGATACTTTAAATATTACAGTTGGTATGCCTTCTGAAGATGTCGCAAATCTTCATTCTGCATTGGCTAAATATGCTAAAGTTGAATTGGCACTTGCTCCAAAATCAGTTAATTACCAAAAACGTGATACTTCAAATCTTCAAGGTACATTTAATTATGATACAGATTCTGAAACTCCAGATTTGAAGAAAGGTACAGATAATACATTTACCCCAGTACAAAGAGATTCTAAAGGTCGTCCAGTCGACAAAAAAAATAATAAATAGAAAGGAAAATTCCCATTAAGAAAGAGTTACTATTTATACTCTTTCTTAATTATAGGGAAATTATATGATAAATGGAAAAAAATAAAGTAGCCTTTATTGGTCCTAAATTTCTATATGACCCACTTACAGAATTCGACAGTTCTTGGGATTTGCAAGTACCAGTAGAGAATATAGAAGATTTTGGCAATATGATAGAAAGTGGCGAAATTTCTGATGAAACAAAATTAATTATTATATTCTCTCGCTACTTTGCTGGAGATGAAGAAGAATTCGCTAGAACTATTGCCTACTATTGCCCTTATGCGGTAGTTATTGTTCTTATTCCAGAAGAAGACATCGAAAAAGGTGACGATAGTAAAATCAAAGCTAAAGTAAAAGCTGTCCAAAAAGAATATATTGAAGACGGTTATGACTATAACGAAAATTCTCCTTTCTATTTTGCTCGATATACTCAAGCTGGACAAGATATAGAAGACGCTATTCGTCAATATGTAGAAGACCCTAATGTTGATAGAGATGTCGCTACTGATGTTAGCACTCTTATTGCAGATTCTACAGAAGATGAATTTGAACTTGAAGAAGATGACGATACTATTAAAATTCCTCAATCTCACGGTAGCGGACAAGTAATTACCGTAACTTCTTCTAAAGGTGGTGCTGGTAAATCTACAGTAGCGGTTGCTCTTGCCTCTTTCATTAAAAGAGCTAGTGAATCTGCCTATAATGAAGGTAAAATCGAAAGACCTTATACTGTTATTACTATTGACCTTGATGTTCGTGACGGTCAACTAGGTTTCCTAAATGGTGCTTTTAAAGCCCCTAACATTATTGATGTTATTTCTGCTGGTGATTTGTCAAAAGAAACTATTAAAGGTGGTATCTATCACAACCCTAAAACTGGTGTAGATTTCCTATTCGCTAGTAAAAGACCTAGAAATGCGTCTGAAATTCCACCAGATGTATACTCAAGTATTATTCAATACTTAAGAGAAATGTATGACTATATTATCCTAGATACTTCCGTCAATTATTTAGACCCTCTACTTAATCAAGTAGCTTATCCTATTTGTGATAAATTGATTTATGTTACTGATATGGGTATTTCTTCTATCTTTGGTATGAGTCGTTGGATAGTTGAAAATGTATCTAGTGAAACAACAAGAAAAGCTGTCGAACCAGAAAAAGTTGGTATCGTTATAAATAAAGCAATTAAGAATGTTAATATGGAACCTGATAAGATTCAGAAGGCTGCCAAAGGTTTACCTATCCTTGGAGTACTTCCAAACGCTCCTCAATTAACAACTTATTCTGCTAACACTGCTGATTTGCAACGAATTCTTAATCACCCTCTTATGAATGATTCATTTAGAATTTTTGCTCAAGCTGTCGTTGATGACGAAAATGCTCTTGGAGAAGTAAGTTTCGATTAATCAACTAAAAATAAAAAGTCCCGAAAAGGACTTTTTTTGTTGTCTAAAAATATATTTTTTTATTATTAATTTTCTTTGTTTTTATTCCCGTAAAAATCAATTCTGAGAGCAAAATTTAGTCGCCCAAGTACAGTACATCACAGACATTAAAAATAGGCAAAAATAGGGCAAAAAACCTGCAAATTCCTTCGATATAACGTGTACAAAATCAACGAGAGGGAATTCTCGAAATGCAAATTTTACAGTATTCTTTTATAATAAAGACAAATTATCTTCTTTTTTATTGGTAATAATATAAGTTACTTTTCTTCTTTGATATATTTCCACACGTAGCCGTATGCTGTTTTCCGTTTACCTCGAGCGACTTGACTGATGTTACCATTGAAAAAACCAAGTTGTCTTTGAACCTCACGGGTTGATTGCCAAACTTTGACTAGCTTACCGTCACGTGTGTATTGACCTAGGGGTTTGCTTAGAGCTTTTGCTCTAGCTTTCCCAATCCTTGCATTTCGTGTACCGTGGTTACTGTTTTCTTCATAAGTGCACCACTCAAGATTACTCGCTTCGTTATTTGTTTTATCCTCATCAATATGATTCACGCAAGGCTTATTTTTAGGGTTCTTGTGAAAGGCTTTGCAGACAAGGCGGTGAACTAAGAATGTTTTTCTCTTGCCACTGGTGTCGTAGAGATTGACTTGCAAGTAACCAGTTCGTTCTGTTTTAGGTTTTAGAATCCGTTCTCGAATATTTTGTTTTCTTCCGTTCTTTCTAGTGATAGTTCGCTCTAGACTTTTCACACGACCCATATTACTAACTTGATACAAGCCTTTATATCCAGCTATATCTTGCCAAATTTCCTCTTCCTTTTTATCCTCTTTTTTTCTAAACTTTTATACAATCTTTTTCCTTCTTTCGTGTTTGTAAATTTTGTAATAGTTTTTTATTTTGGACTTTTATTTTCATTTTCTCTTAATTATATCATATTATGTATTATATTATCAATTATTATCTATCTCTTTTATTTTTAACTCATAGTCCGTAAGCCCTCTCTAGGCGTGGTAAGGGCTACTGTCTAATTTAGAGGTTTTGTCCCACAGATAACTGACAAGAATAAAAATGTTCTTGACATTCCTTTTGTTTTGCGTTAATATATATAATAAATTAAATTAGGACAAAAAGATGATTAAAAAATCCTACAATTTTTAGAAAGGTTTTCTTAATGGATAATTTACTAATTGTTGACCTGAATCATCTTATTTATAGATTCGGCGCAAGATACTTCAATGGTTATATTTCGGAGATAGGTGTTATTAGTTCTATTAATCGCTCAATTAATAAAATAAAAGATTATCTTAATAATCCAAAAGTTGTTATTGTAGCTGATTCACAATGTCCTTCTCGCAAAGAATTCTATAACGAATTGCTTAAGATACAAGAAGGTTATAAAGAAGGAAGACAGAGAGAAGATAATTGGAATACGTTGGATTCAGCGGTTAGAGAGAGTCTTTCTAAACAATACTCTTATCTTAGAGTTTTTAATTATGAAGCAGATGATTTAATAACTTCTATTGTAGATTTTTATAAAGAAAGTACTATCAATAAATATATTCTAACTATAGACGCTGATATTCTGCCGCTCGTTGATGAAAAAACAAGCGTTTTTCTTTTCCGTAATAAAAAAACAGAATATACTGTTGGTAAATATGTATTATTTACTAAAGATAATTTCTCTAAACGTGTGAATATTCTTAGCTCTTTTTCTGCTAAAGGAATTACTCTAAATAATTTTTTATTAATAAAAATGCTTATTGGAGATAAATCAGATAATATTCCTCGTGTAGCTAAACATACTCCTAAAAATATTTCTGACTTTTTAAAATGGTCTAATATAGATAAAAATTATAAATGGTCGTATTTTGAAAGTGAAGAATCTATTAAAAAGGAATTAGAGAAGATTATTCTAAACCCTAAAGAAGTTACTCAAGCACTAAATAATTATAAATTAATGAAGATGAATAGTGACTTAGGTGGTCGAAGAAAACCTTTTACTATATCTTCTGAATTATTAAACGAAAAAGGTAATCATACCTTTAATTAATATGGAGAAATATACGAATAAATGAAAACTATTAATACAATTTTACAAGAAAGACACGCTAAAAATCATAAACATAAAAGTTTAGGTCTTGTTAGTAAGATTCGTACTCGTCAAGACGAATATAAAAATAAAACTATTGAAGAATTAAAAGATATAGTTCAATCTTACAGAAATCAGACTATTGGAGAAGAAATGCTTATTGACGTATACGCTGCGACCTCTCAAGCAATTTCTTTAATCTATAATATTAATATATATGATGTACAATTAGAAGGTGCTATTACTCTAAATCAAGGGAAAATAGCAGAAATGAAAACTGGTGAAGGTAAAACTATAACAAGTTCTCTAGCTGTTATTTTAAATGCTTTGGTTAATAATGTACACGTAGTAACTGTAAATGAATACTTAGCAAGACGAGATAAAGAAAATCTAGAAAAACTTTATGGAGCTTTAGGTTTCACTACTGGTTTAAATTTAAATGAAATGAAAACCGTAGAGAAACGAAAAGCTTATGCTTGTGACATTATGTATTCAACAGCTTCTGAATTAGGTTTTGACTATTTAAGAGATAATATGGTTACTTCATTAACAGATAGAGTTAATCAAAGCGGATATAACTACGCATTAATTGATGAAGTAGATTTAGTCTTAATTGATGAAGCTCGTACACCTCTTATTATAGGTCAGCCAAAAGAAGATGATACAGTAATGATTATTAAAGCTGATAATGTAGCTAAAACGTTTACACCAGATGATTATGAATATGACCCTCAATCAAAAGGTATTGCAATTACAGATTCTGGATTAGAAAAAATTAAAAAATCATTTAATATTGATAATCTATATTCTATTGAAAATATTCCTATTATGTATAGAATGAATCAAGCTTTATTAGCAAATATAGGTTATCAAAAAGATGTAGATTATACTCTTGCTAGACATTCTAAAAAAGAGCCAAAAGAAGTAGTAATTATTGACAAATTTACTGGTCGATTATTCTTTGGTCGTAGATTTACAAATGGTTTGCACCAAGCAATTGAAGCAAAACACGCAAGAGACGGAATTCAGATTCAAGAAGAGTCTCAAACTGTAGCGACTATTACATTACAAAACTTCTTTAGAGGTTATTTAAAACTTGCTGGAATGAGTGGTACAGCAAAAGAAGAATCTAAAGAATTTTATGATATTTATGGACTTGATGTAATTGAAATTGATACGAATAAACCTCTTAACCGAGAAGATTTCCCTACAGTCCTTTTAGAGACAAAACAAGATAAATGGGATTTTGTTATCGAACGTATTAAATACCATAATTCTAAAGGTCGTCCTATTCTTATTGGTACAGTATCAGTAGAAGATAGTGAAACTCTTTCAAAACTTCTTAAAAATAATAAATTAAAACATCAAGTTTTAAATGCAAAACAAGATAAGTCAGAAGCAGACATTATCGCTGAAGCTGGACATAAAGGTCAGATTACTGTAGCTACTAATATGGCTGGTCGTGGTACTGACATTAAAGTAGATGAAGATACTGAATTGGTTGTTATTATTACCGAACTGAACGAATCTTTACGTATTGATAATCAATTAAAAGGTCGTACTTCTCGTCAAGGAGCTTATGGTATTACTGAAACAATTTTATCAGTAGAGGATTCTATTTTTGAAAAAAGTAACGTCTCTGCTCTAAAACGTCTTACAGCAGTAAATCCACTTCCTAAATCTTTTGAAAAAATCTTACGTCTTGTCCAAGAAGAACTGGAATCTTCTGGTTATTCTTCACGTCAACACTCATTGAAATATGATGATGTTATCCGAGAACAACGTGACATTTTCTATCGTACTAGAAATAAAATCTTATATTATCCAAATCTCCTTGAAGATTATTACTTTAAACTAGGTGGAGAACACTTAGGTGAAATTATTAATTTTGCTCAAGATGATGAAGATTTTAAAAATATGATTCTTAAAGATGTAATATTAACAGCTTTAGACCAAGCTTGGGTTAAACATATTGACTTACTAGAAAAACTTAAAGACGGTATTTCTTGGAGAGCTTATAACGGTTCTAACCCTATTATCACTTATCAAAATGAAGCTAAAGAACTTTGGGATAATTTCCGAATTATTGTAGCTGATAGTATTAATGAAACATCTAAAAATATTACAACTGTAGACTTCAATAAAGTTAAGTCTGTTTACGAAAGGAAAATTTATTAATGAAATGGCTTAAAACGAAACAAGTAAGGAATAGACTTTTATATACAATTTTTATCCTTATTTTATTTCAAATTGGTTCTTTTCTAGTTTTACCAAATATTTCTTCATACACTGGTGGAAAGAGTGCTTTATCTTCACTCCTAAATTTAACATCTGGTGGTACTCTTAATAGATTTGGTATTTTAGCCTTAGGTGTATCTCCTTATATCACCGCTTCAATTATTGTTCAAATTCTTAGTAAAGGTTTATCTAAAAAATATACAGAACTAGAAGAACAAGGATATTCTGGACAACAAAAACTAGCTACTTATACTAGATATTGGTCTTTACTATTTGGATTCCTATCTGGTCTAGCTATTATGTTTACAGATGATTTATCTGTATTACTTTCTGTACGTATAGACGCTAATCCTTTTGAAAAGGTTCTTCTCGCTGGTATCCTTTCTGTAGGAGCTTTGTTTGTTAACTACTTAGGTGATTTGATTAATGAAAATGGTATCGGTAATGGACAATCTCTTATGATTACAACTGGTATTCTTACTAATCTTCCATTTGATATTGGACAGCTATTTAATACTGAACGTTATATTAGAAATAAAGATTTTTGGGTATCTTTAGGAATTATGTTTGTTGTTTATATTCTTATTATGATATTTACATATCTGGCAAATAAAAAAGAATATAGACTTCCTCTCCAAAGTAAAATGAGTCTAGCTAATTTCAAAGCTCATTATTTACCTATTAAATTACTGGCTTCCAGTGTAGTACCTATTATTTTTGCTACTAGTGTTTTAACTATTGCTTCTACTATAGCTACTATCTTTAAAAAACAATGGACTTTCCTTAATTATACAAACTGGTCTGGAATGATTATCTATTCTATCTTAATTTTCCTATTTACTTATTTGTATAACTTCGTTCAAATTGATAGTAAAAAAATTAGTCAAGATTTAGTTAAATCTGCTGAATATATTATTTATATACCAGATAATCAATCTAGAGATTATATTAATAAAAAAATTATTCACCTATCAAATATTGGTGCTCCAGTTTTGACTATTATTGCTATTAGTTCTTTAGTTGTTTCTAAATTTTTACCTATGGATTTAGAATTATCGTTAACTGGAGTAAGTTTATTGATTATCGTTGCAACGCTACAAGAACTTATTTCTCAAATTAAAGGTCTAACAGAAAAAAATAACTATGAGGAGCTGGTATAGATGAATATTATTGGATTAATTTTTATATTATGTTTAGTTTTAGCAGTTTTAATTTTATCTCAGCCGCCCAAACAAGAAAGTTTAGCAACAGCCTTCAATGGAGCACACCCCCATAAAAATAGAGTTGAGTTAATTATAAAAAGAACTACATTTATAGTTGCATTTTTCATTTCTGTAATTCTCATTTGGTGGCAACACGCTAACTAAATTTAAATTCTTTTAAGACGTTTCTAATTTGAGATTACTTAAAAATGCGAAAATCTGTTATATAATATGCTTATAATTTTTTAAAGAAAGGCTTAATAATGGGAAATTTAAGTATACCTGAAGTTTGGAAAAGTATTAAAGGCTACGAAGGCTTGTATCAGGTTAGTAATATGGGACGTGTAAAAAGTTTAGAGCGAATTATCACTAAAAGGAACGGTTTAAAGCAATCTGTTCAAGGGCGGATTTTGAAGCCGAGGGCAACACCTGACGGCTACTTGCAACTGCACCTTAATAAAAGTGGTAAGAGAAAATTTTTCTTTGTTCATCGCCTTGTCTGCGAAGCATTTCACGAGAACC
>JGI24711J26586_10001688_pt1 | contig 16629 bp, 16 predicted proteins | sample BioPla3DNA1_FD_26586 | JGI IMG/M metagenome (IMG submission 26586)
CCTCAGCATAGGAAGCCATGAAACCCTCCCCCACGCTCGTAAGGTTGTGGATATCGGGGACGTCGAGCGAAGTGAGGAAGGAACAGCCATTGGCATAGGAAACCATGAAAGCATCCCCCATTGCCCCAGCCAAAGATGACTTTTGGGAAATGGCGATACTGGTTATTGTTTTTGCATTATAGAACGAAGGCGTCATACGGTGATTGCCTGACTTGTTCCAGTCGTGGGCTATCTGCATTGTTGTAGAAGTTATCGGGAAAGTGGTGGCTGTGCCTGAGACAGATAAAGAAGTCCAGCTTCCGCTAGTCCCGGCACGATAATATACCGTGCCAGAAGTGGCAGACGAAGAACCCCTGTGCAGTCTTATCGGGCAGGTTCCTGACGCTGCTGAAAATGTCAGGGTATGGATAATGTCATATTGTTGAGTGGGGTTTATGGTAGCCACGGTTACTCACTTCCCTTTTTCGCCCTGTTCATCAGGTTGCTAAATTTATCGGAAGATAAACCTAGGTCAGTTGGGTAATTAAACTCATATTCTCGATATGGCAGGGTCAACTCTGACAAGGCATCACAGTCCTTTGCATAGTCGTCCAGATATTGCTCCCCGCTAAACCTCATTTTGGCAGTATCGGGAATCCCCAGTTTTGTCAGATTCAAGCACCTGAAGGCATAGGCCCCCATGAAATCCTCTCCGACAGATGTTAGATTGCTCACATCTGGTGCATCCAGCGAAGTCAGACCAAAACACTCTCTCGCATAGCTGGCGAGAAATCCTTCTCCGGCAGATGTGATCTTTGACGTATTCGGGATCGATAGAGACTGCAATTTATGACAGTCCAGAGCATACGATCCCAAGAAGTAATCACCGACTTCTGCTATGTTGGAAGTGTCAGGGACGGGCAGGTAAGGCAGGGAAAAACACCCCTGAGCGTATGCCACCATAAAATAGCCCCCGACTTCTATAACTCCGGAAATATCTGGCACGTCCAATGTTACCAAATTAGGGCAGTTATAGGCGAAGAAATAGAAAAAGTAATCGCCTATTCTGCCCTCTAAAATAGCCTTTTGGGAAAAGGTAATCTCTCTTAGATTGGGATTATTCCGAAAAGACGGGGTTGTGTAATCGTCCCCGTCCTTATCCCAGTTAAGCCCTACCTGCATTACATAATCGCTCACGGGGATAACGGTCTTATCACCCTTGACGGTCAGCCCCTTCCATTTAGCGCCAGCCCCAGTGCTATAATAAATCGTACCAGAAGCCGTTGCAAAACTGCCCCGGTGCAGGTAGATATGGCAATCGCCTTTGGGTTCAGCGAATTTCAGGGTCACTATCAGATCATAATCTTGGGATGGATTAATTTGCGCCATTATTATCAACCTCTCCCCTAGCTTGTAGCACCTATAGTTGCTGCAACCTGAATATCTACATTTGTATCATTCGCCGGTTCTTCCGTATGCGCTACTCTTGCCCTGGCCCAAAAGATTGTATTTTTGTCGTTAATTTCGCTTAAAAAATCTAACGGATCTCCCCAATTTTCAGGCGTTCCAGCCTGTCCACTATTATCAGGAGCAAGTTGCCACATGGTTACGCCTACCGAATCTACAATACTTACTCTTGCATGGCGGTAAGAATCTTCAACCGTTTTAAAACCACTATCACAACGGACAGCTAACTTAATCCAACTTCCTTCAGTATAGCCAGATTCAGGGACTTTAATTGCACCAGATTCAATAGGGTTTGAACCTGTGCCACTTGAAACAAGTGTGCCGTCTGTTTGCCCGGCGGTTACAGTTCCTTTGTATATTTTAATTTTTGAAGACATTATTTTTCACTCCTCTAAATAAAACCGTTATTTTATTTTGGTGAACTACCCCCACCTATAGAGGTGGCGGCTTCGTGGTCAATACTCCCTTCGGAGCAAGTTTCCCCACGCTCTAAGGGCTGTTCCATCCCCGTATCAAGCAACATTCATCACCCACTTATAGAAGTGGGCGACTTCTGTCGTATATTAGGTTAAAAAAAAAGAAGGAATGCGATTTGAACGCCTATGGGTTCTAAACTACGCCTTCCTTCTTTAATATTTTTATCTTATTAATTTATTAATCAGATTCACAAATGACTTTTACAGTATCAGTTAAATCAGTTTCTCCATGTGTTATAGTAATATATGTTGTCCCATCACCAGCATACTCAATTTTACCATTTTCATCTACTGTAGCAATACTGTCACTACCTGATGTAAAATTACAATCCGTATTATTAAGAGTTGTAGGAGCATAAACTCCACCACGAAGCGCATATACAGTAAGTATATAACTATCACCACTACCTAATTCAACTTCTCCAGTATCAGCAGCAATAGCTGTATATGTTACACTACCAGAAACGGGAATTACTTTCTTATATCCATAAATACCATCATTATCAAGAACCTTTCCTGTCATACTTGTAGTAGTAGGACTATCAGAAGCTAGGGGCATTTCAAAGTTGCCAGAAGGTTTAAATGCAGGAAAAATCCATTGTACTTTTTCTTTCAATCCATCTTTATCCCAAACCTTAACTTCCATTACAAGTTCATATGTTTTCGGGAAGCTATCACCATCAATAGTAATTACTTCAAGCGTATCACTATATTGATAAGTTACATATACTTTTTGACCAGCAAAAGTTGATCCCATTGAAAAAGTGCTTCCAGAAAAAGACCTAGTATCCATAGTTCCATTAGAAGTTTGTACATATGCCTTTGTTCCAGCTACAGGAGTCTTTTCAGATACAGTACCATTACCACTCCCATCTAGTGTAACTTCTTCTTCAAACACATAAACATTAGAAACTCCGGTTTTAATACTTTGCCCACAGTTCAAAGCTATTAAAGCAGGTTCATATCTAGCATCCTCTAATGTTACTTCGCCAGTTCTACCATAATTATATGTATACAATAATCTATGAAATTCGCCACCACGAATCTCCGTTTCTTCAACATTAAATGCTACGTTTGAATTAATTAATGTTTTACTTTTCATTACTATAATATCTAAATCAACGTCTCGAAGAAAACAGTTGGCAACTGTAGTTATATATTGATTTTGGTTTGCACCCATAATTTTTACCTCCTCATTTTATTCTCCCTTGAAATTTCACTCATTTTAGCATCGAAATCTTTTTCATCCATCAATAATCCAGAATAATCAGGTTTATCACTAATATGCGATAACCAATGTGGAATAGGTTTATTAAATTTAACCATACCACTTGTTTCTGCTGTTTTATATATTAAATAATCTTTAATCAAATTTAGTCTTGCCAATTCCTTTCTAAATTGATAAATAGTCATTTTTTTTATTAGTTTGTAAGAAAAATATTTCATCTCACATTTATATGAAATTATCTGATCTTCAATAGTTCCTTCTTGACTATTTTGCGTCTTAGCAAGGAAAGCTGCATTTTCTTGTAACTCTTTTTTTAAATCAGGATGAAAATCATCGTCTGATACTGGTACTGCATTCTGTTCCAAGATTATATTTTTAATCTTATCAAAATCACGCTCGTTTAATAAAATATTACCATTTACTTGTATAAATATTTTGCCATTATCATCAAGAATAAACTTAAACTTCTGTTCTTTAAACACATACTTCAAAAGCCTATCAAGTTTTTCAGGAACGTCTACATATTGTTTTCCACTTCCATCAATCATTTGCGGAACTACAAAAAGAATAAACCTTAAATAGCTCATTTTTATTATTTCTACATATCCTAAACTGTTTTTATCAAACAATAAAATAGATATTAAATCCTCAAATAACTCATAGTCTTCCATTAAAAAAGGATATATTTTAACCCCTTTATATTCACGATATTCATCCCATAAATTTGATAACATTTTTATCGTGTCCTTGTTTTTAAATCAAAAATATATCCAGTAAAATTACTATTATAAACTACCATGTTTATAGAATTATTTAACTTTAATTCTCCAATCCCCTTTCTAATCTCCCTGCCATTTAATTCATTTAATATCTCTTGAATTATTACAAAAGGTCTTATTAAATTATCATCCATTTCCCACAAATCATTATGTACAATTATTTGAAAAGTAATTGGCAAATTGGTTAAATAAATATTATCAAGAGGTATCCTACCAACAAAAAACCTTAATTCAGTTCTTACTTCTTCAATAATATCATCATTAAAAGGAACTTTAAATATCCTTCTTTGAGATTTAGGATCAGAACCCTTTCCAATTAAATTTATTATATCTTGAATCTCAAGATCGGGTTGTGATAAAGCGTCTACATTATCAAACTTTATGCATTTTAATAACGTTTGATTTTTCACAAAAACATTTCCAACATTAGACAAAATATTACTTATCTCTGATAATTTAACCAATTCGGACACTTTATCACCACCTTAAAATAATCCTTCTAATATAATTTGCTTTTCTACATATTCTTCACTATCAATATCTGTAGCACGAAGAATAATTATATAATCATAATCTTTTGCTTTAATTTCACAGCTTTGTTCATTGATAATTTTTAAAACATATTTATCTATTGGAGTATCACCGTGAATACTAAAATTAAACTTAGCAACCTGATCTATTTCTCCATCAACATACTTAACCGCTTGATAAAATTTTGATTGCCCAACAAAAATATCACTATCGCCAATAATCTCATATCCATTAATTACCTTTTCATTTTCATTTTCTTTTTCATGTGGAACATCTTGTTGTTGTTGAGAAAATTCTATTTTTACAACTAATAAACCAGGATTTAAAATATCATCTACATCAATAATTCTATAATTAGCAATTCCAATTTTATATATATAACCACGTTTAATTGTATTGATAGTAATATCATCACACGAAACACGAAATATTTTTATGCTACTAGGTTCTGTAATATACGTGGTTGCTTTTATACCAAGCTGATAAAGGCGAACCTGATCTTCAATTAATATTGGATATTCGTATTTTATACCATTTTTATATAATGTAATTACATTATTACATTTACCAATAATACAACTCTTAATAAAATCAACAGTATTTACCCTTAAAATAATCCAATTATAATCATCAAATTCCAACATATCGCCTCTATCAGGCATAAAGTCTAATTTTTTAAAAATAACTCTCTTATAATCATCTAGTCCAACTTTTTCAGAATCCGTTTTAGCCCTAAATACATGAGCATCAAGAAAAAAATGACTATCTTCATTTTTCTTTTTATATTTCACTGTTTTATAACTTACATTATTTTCAAAACTATCTAAAAAATTATCTCTTAATAAATCAATATATTGCTCCCTTATAGTTGTTCCATCAGTGGATAACCTTGTTCTATAATTATCCAACAAACTATCAAATGACAAGATTACCCACCTCCTGAACTCTGTAACTTATTTGGATCTTGATGCAATGAATACATAATCATATCCTGCTTCAATTCCTTTTTCATTTCAACTATTGTTTCTCTAACTTCTTTAATATGCTGTGCTTGACTATGAATCCCATAATCTTTACCATAAACTATCTGATTTAAGTGTCTTTGTTTTTGTAGTTGAAATTCAAGGTAGGGGATAGTCATTCCCCTAGCTAAAAAAGAAATTTCTTGTTCGTTTAAATTCTCTTCAAAATCACCAATAATTACATTGTTATTTTCATCAATCTTAGTTTTCTTATATATGCTTATATCTTTATACAAATAATCTCCACAAATACCAATAGATCTATATAAATATCTTGATAATTCTAATGCCAAGGTATCTTCAGCATAACTATTAATAAATTTAGGATCATCTACGGTTAAAAGAAATTGTTCAAAAATTACATTAAAGGAAGTAGACAAATACATCACTTCCCTTCATCTATTTTACAAAGTATTTATCTACTAAATCTTTTATATTAATTTTATATTCAGAATCAATTACATCCCATTTATTTTTATCCATATACCTTTTATCATTTCTTGCTATACCTTCAATAATTAAAGAAATAGCAGATTCTTGTAGCGGTCTAGATAATGATTTAATCTTCTTAATCATTTCTTGAGGTTCAAGTTGAATAATATCTTCAAGTTCTTCTTTTGAAATATCATATTTATTATAAGCATTTCTCAAATACAAAGCGTCTACAACATCTTTATCCAGTATTCTAATTTCTATATTCTCAAAATAATTTCTATACTTAGATACTAGACTTTCTACATCTTCAAACCTTATGGGTTGTATTTGACCAAATTTATCAAACCTAATTGCCTTACCCGTATAAGTTTTGTAAGTGCCTCCCGCATTTACCATATTCATTAATAAAACTCTTTTGGTAGGTTCAATTTCTCTATATTTTTCTTCAGCAGTATCTTTTTTGAATTCTTCTTTATTTTGTTGTTCTAATAATTTTTCTACCATAAGAGTAAGATTTTTAACCTTTTCTTCTAATTCTTTATTTTTAATTTCCAATTCCCTATCTACCTTTTTTAATTCCAATTTTTCACTTATTTGAACGTCTTCTTTTTTAATTTTTGACATATAATAATAAACCTCCAAATGATATTTTGAAATTAATTTGCTCGTTTTTATCCAGAACGAGCAAAACTGGCTAAGATAAATCTAGAAACACTATAACATCAAACCAGTCTTATTATACTCATTCAGATGACGACTCACATTTTACAATACCATAATGACTTTGTGAAATCAAAGAAGATTCCCATTTACTTGTAATTGTATAATTCTTGCTATCATCAGCAGTTTCAAAATCTTTAGATTGACGAATAGTAGTATAACCCTCCATACCAACTTTCACAGGTTTATCAGATAATGCACTCATAATAATAATATAATCATTACTAATAGCAAAATCATAATCGCTATTAGGTTTAACTACTTGTTCCAGTTTAATAGTAGGAATACCAAACGGAGATTCAATGTATCCCTTAGACATATATTCTTGACCAACGCTCATCAATACATAATCAGATGTCGGTAGTATTTTTGCAATTGCCGATCTTGTTCCTATTGTCATTACAGGCGCACCGTTAGCAGCAGCAACCCTTTCTGCCAATTTAATATAAGAAGTTTGTTCAAAAGTAGCTTCCTTAAAATTAGTTCCTAAAGTATCATATGCGCCATAAATAGTATCAGTAATTTCTTGCAATAGTTTTGCCCTGAAAGACTTGGCTACCGTTGCAATAAGATGACCATAATCTTCCATACCAGCAGAAAGTCTATAAATATCAATTGATACACCAATTTTCTTAGGTACAGGAGTTATTGTAAAATCTTCACTCCACAATTTTTGGAAATGCACATTTCTTTGACCATTAGCAACTGTAGAAACAGTCAGTAAATGATTAGAAGGAATATGGAAAAGTAAAGAGTCACCATCGGCAATACTTTTAACTTCAGCAAACATCAAAGCTTGTTCAATTTCAGTCTTAGAGTTTACTTTGTTTAATACTTCTTCAACTACAGCAAAATAAGCTCTTTCAAACGGCTGGAAAGTAAAAGCATTTCTAACATCAAATCTTTCTTTACTCAAACCAGAAATTTCATATGCTTCATCAATTAACATTTTATGAAACAATTCATTCTTTGTTTTATAATCTAATACTACGCCATTATCAGCAGTAGTACGAGCAAAAGTTGCAAATTTATTATGCCTGCCATCAATATTTTCTCTTTCATATAGATAATGTCTATATAATTCTACACCAAGGTCAATAGTTGCCAATTGCTTTTGGGAAAAATTCATAAATCTATTCATTATTTATTATCACTCCTTTTTATTTTAGTAATACAAAGTTAAACCCTTGTAACTCTTAATACTGTAGCATTAACAAGAGTTTTGCCAATCATAATCTTAGCTTCAGCATCTTCAACCTCAAGTACAAGTCCCGAAGTATGAGAGTCTAAATCTGCAGCAGCCACTAATTGATAATTATTACTTTGAGGAATTACATATTGACCTTTAACTGGAGTTCCGCTAATTGCATCAGTATTAATTTTAAATCTCATACCAACCCTAGGTCTATAAGCTCTTACAGGTCTATCAGCAGGATATGTAATCTTTCTGGGATCTTTATAACCAACCCTGTTTCCATAAGAATCCGTATAAACATCTGCACCAGCTATAATTACCAAAGGATCAGTAGCTTGACCTTTTGCAAAATTATATAAGTCCATTTCGCCATTTACCAAACCACTAAGTTTACCTACATAACCGTCATCAAGAACATCCGACGATGATTTTACGCTTAAAACATCAGTATCATTTACAATTTCATTCATAATTTCAATAACGTTAGCCATTTTATCTTCCTCCCTTTATTGATTTTCTTTATGATATTCTTTATAATAATCAATCCAATTAATTTTGGGATTAACAAACTGACTATCATCAGGTTTAATTATCCCTAAATACGAAAAAGTAGTATTACTAGATTTATTTCTTAATTCTTCTTCATATTTATCGCAAACAAACGCCTTAACTTCTTTCTCAAATTCCTTGATATCTTCAATTTGATCTAATTTAGCAAAGATCTCTTTCTTTTCTTCTTCTGATATTTTGGTTGAATATTTTGCAAAAATAGCTTCTGCTTCCGCTAATTTCTTTTCTTTAGCGAAATTAATTATTTGTTCTTCTAGTTGTTTCTTTTCAGCTTCTAAAGAAGCAAATTTTTCTTTTAAAGCATCTAACTCTTGCCCTATTTTAATAATTGCATTTTGCTTCTTTTCAAGTTGTGCTATAAATTTATCTTCTTCTTCTTTAATGGTAGCCTCCAAAGTTTCTTTTTCTGCTTTAAAATTAGCTTCTAAAGTTTGTTTTTCTTTGGTAAATTCATCTACTATTTCATTAACTTTTATTTTAGCAAAATGATTAAATGCCTCACTAAATGCACTAAATTCTTCTTCATCTACAAAAGGACGAAATCTCGCATTCTTTACATTACTAAAATCAATTTTACAATCTTTATTTTCAAACGTATAAGAAAACGCCTTCAATTTGTAATCATCTTCATAATCTATTACATAAACATATTCACCATCATAATCATATAAATTATATTTACTATATTCATAATCGCCAACTTTATATTTTTCTTTACCACAGGCATTATTGAGTACTTCCCAAACTTCTTTTGCACTCAATTCTACTTTTCGAGCAAACTCTTCCTTATTGAAAATCTCCACTATATCAACCTCACTTTCTTTAAAATTTTCCGTAGATAACCCCAAAATTTTATAATATTTTTTTAATTTGCTTCTTGCGCTTTTGTAGTTAGGATCATCTGTATTCTTCTCAAGATAAGAAAGCGCACTTTGACAACCTTTTGCAGATAATACTAAAGTATTATTTTTAATCATACAAACAGGATATTTTAATTTAGAAGAAGGTGCATCTTCCCACCCTTCTAAAACCATAAGATAACATTTATCTACCAATTCTTTATAATTACTAGCCTTTAAAATTTTATTTCTAAGTTCAGTTTTATCAACTTCTCCCCAAGATGTATCAAAATCAGCAGATTCTTTAGTTAAAGATATATTAATCTTTTTACCACTACCTATCTCATCTTTAGAAATAAAATCCTGATTTTGAGATAGAGAAAATACATATTTAATTTTTTCTATATCTCTACTATATGTTTCCTTATAATCTGAAGCAACTTCCAAATGACAACCCTGCATACCGGGGGTATATTTATCTCCAAGAATTACAACAGATTGATACCTAAACTTATTAATATAAAATAACCCATCTTTTTTAGTTCTTTCCAGGACTTCTAATTCAAGACTCGTATTTTTTATCATGCTTTCAAGAAGCGTTTTTGATTCCTGGACAGCATATTCTTTAAAAATAATACCATTTACAACTACATATTCAAGAAGCAACCCATCTTCAGTTTCTATACTTTCATATCTGTAATTATTATCTTCTAATGAAAGTATAACTCCTAAACATTTTAATTTAATACCCTCATGCTCAAGAAAATCATTTTTTCTAGCATTAAGCAAACCACATATAGGCATATATTCTATAGTTGGCTTTGCATCTTCATAAGTTTGTTTTGAAATAAAACTTCTATTACTATTTAAACCAACTAAACCAATATACATTTCTAGAAAAATAAACCTGTCATCTTCTTTTAGTTTATTAATTTTATGTACTGCAAAATTCACACAATATTCACCGCCTTTCTATACACATCTACCCCTTCCTATTTTTTACTTTTTCCCTTCCATTCATCTAATGCTTCAGAAAGCAAATCACTCCTAAGAAAAAGCCAAAAAATCTTATTTGTTTTTTCATTACGTCCTTTGGCTACATGCTGAATCCCTTTCTTGTTCAAAAACGCTTTAAGTCTTGGCGAATAACAATAAAATAAATCTTCTTTTGAAAAAGCTTTTTCTGCATTTTTAATGTACATTTTAACTCACCACTTTATCAATATTTGATCCTGCCGATCTTGTAATATCGCCAGCGTCACCAAGTTCATCTTCTGGTTTTGGCGGTCTACCCCCCAAGCTATTTGCAGGACTCATAGTATATGAAGTCGAAAGAGGTATAAATGCCTGAGTATCCCATTGATACATTGTTACGTCATCCATTTGCATTTCATATTCAAAAGGTTCTTTACCAAGTGAAGCAAGATATTCTTTTTTACAAATTCCCAAAGTAGCAGAATTTCTATATTTATCTGTAGTTTCTTGTCTGCTAAAAGTATCTCCGAACATATTTATACCAAACTTAAAACCTCCTGTTTTATTATATAATTGGAAATTAATAAATTTTATATATTGTCTATACATATGATCTATAAAACTAACATCTGTAATATTTGAAGATTTAATGGCAGCAACAGATCTTGCATCAGGAGAACCATAAGTCAAAGGTGATATTCCAGCATTTTCCCAAAATTTCTTACCACTTAATGTATCTAAAAAATTTACTGATTGATTATCGGATACTTTTAATTCTTCAGCTTCCATAGGGGAACCAAATGCAACAGCACCAGGAGGCAAACAAGCCTGTGCAACTGCTACCCAATTAGCAATCAAATTCCTATCTAATGTTGGTTTACCATCTTTATCCAATGGAACTTTAAGATATATTAATTTAAAGGTATCCAGCATTGCCTTAGTTTTAAGTAAAGATTTATATTCCTGTGTGTCTAAAACATCTTTAAATAACGCCCTTAGAGGATTTAGTCTTGCCGATCTTGTATCATCAAATAAAAATACCACACTTTTTTCTGGAGGCATTCTTTTATAAGAAATTATTTTATTATCTTTGTAATCTTCATAAAAATCATTAAACCATTCTATAAATTCTGGGGCATAAGCAGAAAGTAATCTTGGGAACTTTAAGAAAAATTTCATATCAAAAGCAAAAGTATATCCTAAGCTTGTTCTACCATCAATCACACAATAATTAGGGGGTAGTTCTTGTAAATCAATAAATTCATCACTTTCACGAATATAATAAAACTTTCCACCTTCTCTAATCACTCCAAGAGTAACGTTAAAAAGTTGTTCACGTGGTCTAAATTTTCTCAACCACTCTATTGCTTTCTTTTTGGAATTCTTATATGTATTAAATTTCTTTTTATCAATTTTTGGATCGGGTACAGGTGAAATAGGATATATATAATAATTAAAATCTAAAATAGTGGCAAAATGATAAATAGTGCGCTCATACTGCATTACTATGCTTTCAAGATATTGCGATAAATTACTAAGTTGCTGTTCATACAAATGAGGATAAAGCAACCATTTTTCTATATCTTGCACAATAGGTTTTATTGGAGATATATTAATATCTTTCATTACAGTATTTGCATATTGAGGCATATAATAATTACCACTATTTATTTGTCTCAATAAATTAAATAGGGTATGTGAAAAAGTTTTTATAAACTGCTCAGGGGTAAATTCATTATTATTTTCTGTCAAATATTTCACCTGCCTTTCAAAAATTTTTTCAAACCAACATTTTATTAGTTATATTGGCTTGCGACATACAAATTTAACTTACTAAATATGAATGATAATTTTTCCAAGGAGTAGAAGATGGAGTAATGAAAAAGTTTTCAAGATCATTATTTTCTTCTTTTTTTAATAGTTCTTTTTCAAGTAAAGATATAAAATAACCACCATAACTACAACTTGTATATCTATCTTTTCTTTTATTTCCTACTTCTTCTAACTTTATATTACCAGAAACAATAGAAGATTTTAAACTCACTGTCTCAATTATAAGTTCAGAAAATTGTTTATATGGATGTAAATGCCATGCTCTTAAAGCAACATCTTCTGTTCTTGCAAACTCTTCGTCTTTATCTAATAAATAATCTTCTGCTTCATTTTCATCAATTAAAAAATTAATCATACCTCTTTTTAACTTATCTCTAAAATCTACAGCAATATCACTATTCATTTTAGCAGTAGCCAAAATAGGATAAATTACAGGTTTAGCTTTAGTTGCTAAAGTCTTTTCTTCTAATTCTTCAATTAATGATTTATCAAGAGATTTATGTTCATATACAGTAAACGCATCATATTCTACTCCACGCTCATCATCTCTTGTTACTGTAGCCAACCTTTCAAAAATTGCAATCCCAATATTATATAAGTCCAACACAATATAATCTGCTTCAAAATCATAGTAAATTTGTTTTATTCTCAATGCTTGTTTACCAGTATGTTCACCATGATGCATTTCCATATATACATAATCTCTAACATAACCTTTTGTTGTTGGCAATGCTCTGATACAAGTTATAATTGTATTATCATTTTCTTCGCCTTTTCTTGAGCTAGCGTCTACCGCAACAATTCTAATCTCTCCATCTTTGCGATTAATGTTATACGGATTTTTCTTCTTATTAAGCATATCACTTCTTAATGGATAAAATGCTTTTTTTATACTTCTACTATTTCTAAACATGTTAAATTTAAAGTAAGCATCACTATTTTCTCCAAAAGGAATATTTTCATATTCTTCCATAAACGTTATTTCATCCATAGTTGCTTTTTCTCTTAATATCTGTTTTCTTGTTTTAATTCCGTGTTTAATAGCTATCGGATAATCAAATGCAATAAAACCTGCATTTTTCCCCTCAAGCATCATTTTGATTACCGTTATGGTTTCTTTATACCACCACTCAGCTTTATGATAAGCAGAAGAAATCATTACTTCTCTTGGTTCTTCAATTAAATGATAATACTCTGGTTTTTGTAAATACGGAGCTTGTCTAGCATAAGAAAAAGGTTTTACAATACTATCATATTTTTCTTTATTCATTAAGCGAAACTCTTCCGCTATTGTAAATGTGCTACGCTCACCCCTGCCTGATTCAGTACAAGCAACAACTTTTATTGTACTCCCATTATGAAGTTCACAATATCTATTATTAAAACTATTGTAGAAATTTGCTATTTCCCTGGCAATATTGGGATGTTCTTTACGGAGCATATCAACTTTATTCAAAATAATACCTGCTTGTTTTTGTGTGCGTGAAACTATGACTATTTCAGAATTTGGATATAAAACTCCTCTTGCCAGCGCAAACAAAGCAATTAACCATGATTTTGCAGATGCTCTAGAAGCAATCGTTACAAATGCCTCTGAAATACTCATAAAATATAACCATATTATCTGATACCAATATAACTTAACTCCAAAATAATGCTGAATAAATCTATGGATGTTTCTCCGATAATATGTATTCCAATTTATTATTCTTTCCTTCCATTCTTCAGTCATTACCTTTTCTTTTACCATTACTTTTGGAGCTTTAAATACATTAGTATGACCAGCATATTTACGAAAATTATTTTGGTATTTTGTATAACTACTCAATTTAACTCACCATCATCTATTCGTACATTTATATTATCACTTAATTGAAAATCTCTATTCCCAGTAATAAAATTTCTAATAGGTCGCACTATATAATCTTTAATATATGGAATAAGTCCATCCATATCTTTATACTTCTCCTGTTGATCGTGCCATTCAGCCGGTCTAAACTGTTCAATATCTTTAATCCAAACGCCCCACGTATCATGAATTTTACCAGCACTTGCAGTATTAGCCTTTGCAGGATCAACACTTGCTGTTTTCATTAAGTCCTGCAATTCTTTTTGCAATCCTCCTACATCTCCACCTTTGGCTCTTTTATTTCTGATTTCTAAAATTTTAATACAAATTTCTCTCAATAAAACTTCATCTGCATGATTATCACATTTATGAGTTTGCTTCCAATTTGCCAATTCCATTTCTAAAAACTCATAATCACTTGGAGAAAATCCTCTTCCCCAAAATAATACTAACTCTTTATTTTCAGGATTTTCTTCAAAAACATCATTTTCTATATCATAATTTAAATTATCACTATCCTTATATCTAAAAGAATCAATTTTATCATTACTCTTAGTGGTTGACATTAATTTACTCTTATAAATTCCAAAAACCGCATCAGTTTTTTTACCTTTGCTAACCATTTTTTCAATTTGATTTAATGTTTGCGTCAATGAATCTTTACTAAATCTAATATCTAAATCTCTACATGTTAATTCTATAGCTGTTTCTATATTATTATAAATTGCAAAGTAAGTCTCATATATTTCTGCACAACATTTTTTACAAACCGAAAGATAGCCATTAGTATCTATCATAGGATTTGTTGCTTCATAAAAATTACTATCTAATGTCATTACTTTTCTACATTTTCTACAATATCCCTGAGCAGATGCCACTTTTAATTTTGGTTTAGTAACTTTTGTAGTTTTTGACATCTGCATCAACTCCTTTTAACTTTCTTCATAATCTAAAAAATTTTCAATTTTGGCTGCAATCTTATATGCCATCATTCCCATTTCAATCAGGTAAATGAACCTCTTTAAATATCATAATTGTTTACCTTCCTATTACAGTATTAATTATATCTGTAATTCCTAATTCACTATTAATAATAAAACTTTGATTTTTCTTTTCAGTTTGAACAAATCCTTTCTCGTTAGACCATCTACTCCAACCAGAAATTACGGGCAATCTATAAATTTCCAAATAACCTTGTTTTTCATATATCATTGCTTGATGAAGGTGTGCTAACAAACAAATTATATGTTCCGATTCACTCCATAAATGTTTTGCTTCAGATGTTACAATAGTGAGAGCATCTTTTATTTTCATATCATGCGTTAAACATAATAATGTTTTCCCGATTTTATAATATTTTCTTGAAAGAGGAGTATCGTTTATAAATACATTTTTATCATTTCTATACCATGCTTTAACCGCTTGAATAATTCCAAACATAGTATGTAAATCATGATTAGAAATAACGTACTGAACATCTACTGGAGCAATTTCTAAAAACATATCAATACCATTTATTATTAATTGTGTTGCTTTCACTACAACATCAAACCATGATGAAGCATTTTCCTGTGGCGTACCGGCTGTAGTTGTACCATTTATATTGTCAAAATTTGTAAAATCATTACCGGTAATAAATAAAACTTTTTCAAATTTTCTGTCTTTAACTCTATTTTTAATATCAGTTAAAGTATAATAATAAATTTCTTCGGCAATATCTAAATTATAAACATTACCTGTAGAATAAGAATCAGCAAACAAACCATAATGAAAATCTGAAATTGCTACTACCAAAGTATTTCCGTTTTCTTCATAATTTTGGGGAGATATATTAATTTTATTTTTATATTCAGTTTTTAAATTAGAAAATAATTTTTTAATATCTCCTTCATTCCACACATATTTAGTCCTTGGTTTTACAATAATCTTGCTACTATATAAAATCTTATTACCACTATTCCAAATGCTATTTTTTGCAGAAACTAATTCAAACTCTTGATTAGAATAACCATGTTTTTCCAATAAGTAATTTGGATCTTTTGCTTGTACTTCGCTCATTTCTAGTAATTTACTAGATGTTTGCGTACCGTCTTTATTTAAATTAATTGTACAATTTTTATTTTCTATTTTATTACCTTTTATAAGGTTATATTTTTTATATTCATCTATTGTCATTTGAAGTGTGGTCAACGCTTTCCTGGCATGATCCGATGATGCTTGTTTCCCATAAAGTAGTTCATATACTTCAACTTTATCTAAATCATATTCTTTTCTATTGGTTAATAATCTTTCTGCATAACTAAGAAAATCTTCATTTTCTTGCCTTAAATATTCCATCCAATCCCTCAATTCATAATAAATTTAGGCAGAGTACAAAAAAGTACTCTGCCTTACATATTCACTGGAGCTAGTAAGAGGACTCGAACCTCCAACTTATTGCTTACAAGGCAATTACTCTACCATTTGAGTTATACTAGCAAACAGCTATTTCTTTATAATAGGAATTTTTCTTTTTTCTGGTCTATTTAAAATTAAAGTTTTGAACCTCTTCACCTTACGCTTCGCTTAGAAGGTGGAGATTCTCGCTTCATCAGCCTCGTAACCTACTACCTCCACGAGCCTCACTTTCAGACGGTTCCCGCCCTAGTGTATTTTTATATAACTTAATCCTAGTTCTTTTAATCCTTGTTTAAGTATATTGTTTGCAGCATTAATATCTCTATGATGAACA
>JGI24711J26586_10001689_pt1 | contig 16621 bp, 10 predicted proteins | sample BioPla3DNA1_FD_26586 | JGI IMG/M metagenome (IMG submission 26586)
AGAGCGGGCAGCGGCAAAACCCGGTTTTGCCTGAACGAAATAAAATCAAGGATAGATGCCGGAAAAACACGGCCGCTTCTTCTTTTAGTACCGGAACAATTTACATATCAAACCGAAAAAGATTTAATTAAAGTTCTTGGCAAGGGCGGGATACTGAAGACTGAGGTGTTAAGCTTTCGCCGCCTCGCTTTCAGGGTATTTAATGAAACAGGCGGCATTACATATCCGCATGTACATCCGGCCGGCAAGAACATGATTCTTTACAGGATCCTTGACAAACAAAGACAGAGCCTTAATGTGTTTGCCGGTTCTTCCGAGCGTCAGGGTTTTGTTAATACACTGTCGAATTTGATTACCGAATTCAAACGGTATAAAGTAACGCCTGAAGCGCTGTTGAACATTTGCGACGGGTTTGATGACAAAAATCCTTTGAAGGAAAAACTATCTGAAATCGCCCTTGTTTATGAATTGTTTAATACGATGATAGTTCAAAGGTACAAGGACCCTGACGACGATCTGACACTAACGGCGAAAAGCATTGCCCACTGTGATCTTTATAACGGCGCGGAGATCTGGATTGACGGGTTTTCCGGGTTTACTCCTCAGGAATATGCAGTTATTGAACAGCTTATGAAAAAAGCTGAAAGGGTGAATATAAGTTTTTGCACCGATTGTCTTACCGACGATGGGATTTTTGATCAAACAGGTGTTTTTTCCCCGATAAAGGTTTCATACGCGAAGCTAATAAAAATAGCGAGGCAGAACGGCATTGCCATCGAGCCCGCTGTCGCTTTAAGACAGGTATATCGATTTTCTTCAGGCAGCGAGCTTTCTCATCTTGAACGTTACCTGTATGCCTATCCTTATAAGCAGTACAAAGGTAAAACACAGAATTTATCGCTGTTTTCTTCGGTTAACATGTATTCGGAAATAGAAGAATGCGCAAGAGATATCATAAGGCTTTGCAGGGATCACGGGATGCGTTTTAAGGATATTGCAATAATTACCGGAAACCTTTCAAGCTATGAGAAAATGGTAGAGGTTATTTTCTCCGAATACGACATTCCGTGCTTCATCGACAGAAAAGTCGATATAGCCAATCATCCTCTTGTGCGGATGATTTTATCGATGTTTGACATTTTTATTGAAAACTGGTCTTACGAATCTGTTTTCAGCTACTTAAAAACCGGTTTGACAGGTATTGACCCTAACAGAATCGACAGGCTTGAAAACTATGTTCTCGCTTGCGGAATCAAGGGTAAACGCTGGATTGACGATAGCAGATGGAATATGATACCGGATTTGGTTCCGGATGAAACAAGCGTTGAATCCGAAAGTGAAAAGCTTGAAGATGTGAATAATACAAGAGATATGGTTGTAAACCCGCTGAAAGAATTCAGATGGAAAACAAAGGGCAGGAGGAAAGCCTCTGAATTTTGCTCATGCCTTTACGATTTCTTATGTGGGCTCGGAGTTCCGGAAAGAATTGAACAAAGCATTGAAAAATTCAGAAACAATGGGGAATTGAATACCGCAAACGAATATTCTCAGGTATGGAATATTGTAATGGAAATAATGGATCAGACAGTGGAAGTGATGGGGGACGAAACCATCGGAATTGAAAGGTTTTCATCGATACTCAAAATTGGATTTGGAGAGTACAAGATTGGTTTAATTCCGCCCTCTCTGGATCAGGTGCTTGTTGGGAGTATAGAGCGGTCAAGAAGCCATGAAATTAAGGCATTATACATACTTGGCGCAAATGACGGAGTATTCCCTCCTTTGGCAATGGCTGAGGGCATTCTATCCGATCAGGACAGGAATATGCTTAACAATGTCGGAATTGAGCTTGCCGGTGATTCAAGAAAACGTGCTTTTGAAGGGCAATACATGATATACAGGACATTGTCGTCTTCCGCGGAATTCGTAAGGATAAGCTGGCCTATTGCGGATAATGAAGGCAGGGCACTGCGTCCATCAATTATTATATCACGGCTTAAAAAGCTGTTTCCGGATATTACTGAAATCAGTAATATTATTTTAGGATCGGCAACTGATGAAATGAAATTTTTAGCGGGCAGGTCTCCCGCGTTCAGGCAAATGATAGTGTCGCTGCGCCAAAAGGCTGACGGAAATAACATAGACCCAATTTGGCTGGAAGCTTACCGCTGGTTTTTCGCCGACAAAAAGTACAGGGACAAGTGCCTGGCTGCGAGGGCTGCTTTTCAATTCAGAAACATAGCACAGCCCATGAACAGTGACAGAATTAGATCACTTTACGGTGAACGGCTGAATTCCAGTATATCCAGGCTTGAAAAATACTCTTCATGCCCCTTTGCATTTTTTGTTCAATACGGGCTCGATGCTAAGGAAAGAAAAGTGTATGCCCTGCGTCCGCCTGATATCGGTACGTTTATGCATGCCGTAATAGAGAGATTTTCAAAGCTGCTTTCTGAAAACAACATGTCCTGGAGGGATTTCAACTTTGACTGGTGTACCGACAGGGTTTCCGGAATTGTTGCTAAGATGCTTCGTGATATGAGGGGCTCCGGGCTTGCAGGTTCAAAAAGGTATACGGCGCTCGCTTCAAGGCTAAAGCGTGTTGTGTCAAGGGCTGTCTGGATTATGGCAAAACATATACGCTGCGGAGGTTTCAACCCGGTGGAGTATGAGGTTAATTTCGGGGAAAACAGTAAATACCCGCCGATTATTATCGAACTCGATTCAGGCGAAAAAGTCTGCCTTACCGGCAGGATAGACAGGATAGATGCTTTCGAGTCTGAGGAAGGTGCATATATTAGGATTATTGATTACAAATCCGGCAGTAAAGAATTCAGGCTGTCCGATGTGTTTTATGGACTGCAGATTCAATTAATAACGTATCTTGATGCGATCTGGGAAAACGGGGAGGCCAAATATTTGCCCGGCGGTATGCTGTATTTCAAAATCGATGATCCGGTTATTAAACGAAACGGTAAAATGTCGCCGGGAGATATTGAGAAAGCGATTATGAAAAAGCTTAAAATGAAGGGGCTTCTTTTGGCTGATGTAAAGCTTATAAAGGAAATGGACCGAACGATTGAAGGCAGTTCAATAATAATACCGGCTTCGATAAACAAAGAGGGAGCACTTGGAAGGAATACCTCGGCAGCCACGATAGAGCAGTTTATTTTACTTCGAAGGCATGTGAAAAAGCTTTTAAAAGATATATGCGGAGAAATAATGAAAGGAAATGTTTCAATTAAACCATACAAAAAAAAGAAAGATACCTCGTGCAAATACTGCGGCTTTTTGCCTGTATGTCAGTTTGACAATTCCTTAGAGGAAAATTCTTTCAGGTACCTTCAGGATATCGATTCAAAAAGCGTATGGAGTATTATTGAGCGAAGCTATAAGTAAACTACTTTTTGAATTTAATTGGCTTTATAGTTTTTATCACAGTCGGTAAGTAAAACTTTTAGTTTATACAGCATCAAAAAATCAATGTTAAAGGGAATGGTTTTATTAATGAGCGGCGGCAGAAATTGGACGAAAGAACAAAAGGAAGCGATAACCGAGCAGAGCTTCGGCATGCTGGTTTCGGCGGCAGCGGGAGCGGGGAAGACAGCGGTTCTTGTTGAAAGGGTTATTCATAAAATCACGGATGCGAATAACCCTGTCGATATAGACAGGCTGCTTGTAATGACTTTCACAAATGCGGCTGCCTCCGAAATGAGGGAAAGAATTGCCGGTGCCATTACCGAAAGGCTTGAAGTGGATCCGGGTTCTCAAAACATCCTGCGGCAGCTGACGCTGCTTGAAAATGCGAGTATTACTACGATTCACTCTTTTTGCCTTGAAGTGATACGGTCAAATTTTCAGCTTATCGGCATTGACCCAAACTTCAGGGTTGCCGACGAAACAGAAATTCGGCTATTAAAGATTGAAGCGCTAAATGAAGTATTCGAAGAGCAATATGAGTTTGAAAATCCTGATTTTTTCAAGCTGTTGGAATATTACGGCGGGAATAGGGATGATCAGCCTCTTCAGGATTTGGTTATGAACCTCTACGATTATGTTCGCAGTATTCCATGGCCTGAAGAGTGGCTGAACAGGATGTGCGATATGCTGAATATTCCGGATGGAACCGATTTTTCACAAACAAAATGGGGAAAGGTGATTATTCATACGGTAAAGCTTGAGCTTGAAGGGCTTTTGAGAATGATTGGCCGGGCATTGGAACTTATTAGCGCCGATTCTGAACAAGATGGAAATTGCGGGAGAATTTCATCCGGCTCCGGGCTGGAGAAATATTATGATATATATAAAGAAGACTATGAAAATTTATCTTCAATCCTGAATTATTTAAATAAGAATCACAGTGTAAAATGGGACGATGTTTACAGTTTGTTTAAGGGAATTTCATTCAAGACGCTGCCCCGCTTAGGTAAAGATACTGACAGGGAAAAACAGGAGACAGTAAAAAAAATAAGGAATGATGTGAAGGCGGCAATAAAAAAACAGCGCGAGAATGTTATTACGGACGTATCGGACGAAATTGCCGCCGATCTTAAAACGGTATATCCCCAAATAAAAACGCTTTGCAGCCTTGTAAACATGTTTTCGGAAAAATACACGCAGAAAAAGATGCGGAGGACATTAGTTGATTTCAATGACCTGGAGCATTTCTGCCTTGAAATACTGTCTGTAAAAACCGCAGACGGTACACTAAAACCATCCGAAACAGCGCTGAGCTACAGAGACAGGTTTACTGAAATACTTGTGGATGAATATCAGGATAGTAATCTTGTGCAGGAAATTATTATCAATATGATATCAGGAAAGGGCACGGAAGAGCCGAACGTATTTATGGTAGGGGACGTAAAGCAGAGTATATATCGCTTCAGACATGCAAGACCGGAGCTTTTTCTTCAAAAGTACAGCACATATCCGATAAAAAAAGGCGGCCCTTTTAGAAAAATACTTCTTAATATGAATTTCAGAAGCCGCATTGAGGTGTTGGATGCGATAAACTTTATATTCAAACAGATAATGTCGGTGGAAGCTGGTGAAATAGATTATACGGATACAGAACGTTTGAATTCCGGCGCGGTATTTCCGGAATTCGATGATAAAGAGCTTATAACAGGCGGTAAAACCGAACTTCATCTGTTGGCCGGGGATGGTGACAGTGATATCACTTATGACAGCGAATATGAAACAGAGGAAGAAAAAAAAGATGAATATAACGATTCGTTGAATAATGAGGTTCTTGATAACATACAGTATGAAGCAAGGCTTGCCGGACAGAGAATCATTAATATGATGAAACCCGACGAAAACGGGAGATATTTTTGTGTTTTTGACCGTGCAGCCGGAAAATACCGGAGGGTTCAGTATCGCGATATTGTTATACTTTTACGCACGACGAGGAACTGGTCTGAAATCTTTGCTGATGAATTGTCGATGATGGACATACCTGTTTTTGCCGATACTGGTACCGGCTTTTTTAAAACAGTGGAGATCCTAATCATGATGTCGCTTCTTCAGATTATTGATAATCCACTTCAGGATATTCCGCTGCTTTCGGTGCTTCGTTCGCCTATAGGCGGTTTTACTACAGACGAGCTTGTAGATGTAAGGCTTGCCGCAAGGAAAAGCTCTTTATTTGAAGCATTGAAAACATTGGCTGAGAGCGGCGAAGGTAAAACGGCACATAAGGCATCGGTATTTGTTCAAAAATTAAACAGGTACAGGGAGATATCCCAATACATGCCTGCGGATAAGCTGATCTGGCAGTTGTATACCGAAACCGGTTATTATGGAATGGTTGCTGCAATGCCTTCCGGGGAACAGCGCCAGGCAAACCTGAGGCTTCTGTTCGAATATGCGCGCCGGTTTGAGGAAACCAGTTTCAAGGGGCTGTTTAACTTTATTAATTTCATAGATAGAATAAAAAGCAGCAGGAGCGACTTCGGAAGTGCTAAAATACTGAGCGAAAATGAGAATGTTGTTCGTATTATGAGCATCCATAAAAGCAAGGGACTTGAATTTCCGGTTGTGATTGTCGCAGGCTGCGGGAAGAAATTCAATCTTCAGGATATTAATAAAAAAATTCTTTTACACCAGGAACTTGGTTTCGGTCCTGAAGCTGTTGACTACAGTCTGCGGCTTTCGTGGCCTACAACCGCAAAGATTGCACTTAGGGAGAAAATCAAGGCGGAAACACTGTCTGAAGAAATGCGTATTTTGTATGTTGCGCTTACAAGAGCCAGAGAGAAGCTGATAATTATCGGTACCGTAAGTAATCTCGCATCGGCGGCGGTAAAATGGCTGGATATGGCCTCTATCCGCAAAAGCAGGCTTTCGGGCTATGATATGCTGAAAGCCGCAAGCTATCTTGACTGGATCTGTCCCGCCCTTATAAGGCATAAAAATTGTACCGGATTCAGGGAGGATTTAGATTTTGCCGGCGCATTCAACGGAGAATTGATAGATGACCCTTCCGTCTGGTTAATAAATCTATGGGATAAATCTGATATTCTGGGTGTCGGGCTTTCGGAGAAACGTAAAGAATCTGAATTTATAAAATGGCTTGACAGCCTGGAGCAAAGAGAAGACATTTCAGAGCTGGCCGAAGAGGTGTCAAGAAGGTTAAGCTGGAATTACCCTTATTCTAAAATTTCCAAAGTTCCGGCGAAAGTTTCGGTCACCGAACTTAAAAGAATGTTTAACGCCGCTTTTTCGGAAGAAACCGGATCCTTTCCGGAATACCTTCCGGCACTTAATAAAAAGCCTGTTTTCCTCATGGAAAGGAAAGGTCTTAGTGCTGCAGAGAAAGGAATTGCGCTTCATTTTGTCATGCAGCATCTTGATTATTATGATAAAGATATAGAATCTCAAATTAAGTCAATGGTTGAAAAGGATTTAATAACGCCGCAGCAAGCACAAAGCATTAATGCAGGTAAGATCCGTCGTTTTCTTTCAACACCTGTAGGCGTTAGGATGCTTGCCTCAGCAAAAATAAATCGTGAGGTGCCGTTTAATATTGAAATACCGTGCCGTGAACTATATCCTGAAATGGACGATGAATCATTTGAAAGCGAAACAATTCTTTTGCAGGGAGTAATCGATTGTTACTTTGAAGAGCCGGACGGGATTGTCATGGTTGATTACAAGACGGATTACGTGGCTTCCGGCAGGATTGAAGAAATAAAAGAAAGGTATCGGATACAGATACAATATTACACAAGGGCACTTGAGACGTTAACCGGGAAGAATGTCAAAGAAAAATACATATATCTTTTTCATATAGATAAGCTTGTTGGCATGTAACTGGGCGGACTACAAATTGACAATGCACTGCTTATGGTTTATTATTATCTTTACCCGTTGCTTTAATATTTTCAATGCAAAATTTACCGGTGGAAGGAAGTAACAATTTGTATTTATACGATGTTCACATACATACATCTGAAGTTAGCTTCTGCGGGAATGTTGACGCAAAAACTGTTGTTCATATGTACAAAAAGGCCGGATATGACGGTTTGGTTATTACTGATCATTATACCGGAGATTATTTTGAGGCTCTTCGTGTTGGTTCATGGAAAGATAAGATTAATGAGTTTTTGCGCGGATACCGGATTGCGCTACAGGAAGGCCAGAAGCTTGGCATTAATGTGTTACTTGGAATAGAGTTAAGGTTCGATGAAAATTGGAATGATTACCTTATATATGGAATTGATGAAAATTTCTTATATGAAAACAGGTATCTTTATAAAATGAATATAAAAACATTTCGCGATCATGTACAGGATACCCCTGTTTTGATATACCAGGCTCATCCTTTCAGGGTTGGGATTTTCCCGGAAAACCCCGAATATCTTGATGGAATTGAAGTATATAACGGCAATCCCAGACATGATTCACGCAATGAAAAGGCAGCCGAATATGCAAAACATTATAATTTGAAAATGTTATCCGGCTCTGATTTTCATCAGACAGAGGATCTTGCCCGCGGGGGAATAGTTCTGTCAGAAGCACCGAAAGATTCTATAGAGTTTACAAGGCTATTAGCCGGAGGATATGTAAACAGGCTTATTCGTAGTGATTAACAACTGGAATTTAATAACCTTAGGAGGTAGTTTGGAGTGGATATTAAGAAATTGACGGATATGCTCCTAAACAGCCGCTATGTGGTATTTTTTGGTGGGGCCGGTGTATCAACCGAAAGCAATATTCCTGATTTCAGAAGCGAAAGCGGAATTTACAGTACTATAAGAAACTATGGGTGCCCGCCTGAAGAGATACTCAGTCATTCCTTTTTTATTGCTAAACCGGAAATATTTTATGATTTTTATAAAAATCAGATGATTTACTCAGATGCGAAGCCTAACAATGCGCATATTGCTCTTGCAAAGATGGAGCAAAAAGGGATATTAAAAGCGGTTATAACTCAGAATATCGACGGACTGCACCAAGCTGCCGGAAGCAGAGAGGTTCTTGAACTTCACGGCTCGATATACAGGAATTACTGTATGAAATGCCAAAAAAAATATGATCTGGAATATGTCATTTCTTGTTCCGGAGCGTACCCAGTTTGCGATAAATGTGACGGCATTGTAAGACCTGATGTTACTCTTTATGAAGAAAGCCTGAATATGCGTATTCTAAATAAATCGGTATCACATATAGGCAAGGCCGATATGCTTATTGTAGGGGGTACATCTCTTGCGGTTTACCCTGCCGCCGGGTTGATTGATTATTACAGGGGAAATAGGCTCGTTTTAATTAACAAATCATCGACACCATATGACAGCCGGGCGAATATTGTCATTCACGATTCAATTGGAAAGGTTTTGGGCAGTGTAATAAATAGTATATAGTCGGCTGCTAATTTGAGCCTGCAATTGTTTTAAAATATAATTTTAGTAGAGTTGAAAAAATTGATACGCACACAACAATAACAAGGATATCAAATATGAAATTAAACAGAAACAATTGCTTTGCGGTATCGGCTTCGCCGTTTCCGATATAGGGCATCGGAAACTGTAAAAGTCCTATGCCGGCAATAACCCAAAGCAGTTCAATTTTTAAACGGAAACGTGAGTCGGGTTTATGCTTCATATATTTCAGGAATGAAACAAATAATACGACGGCTAAAAAAACAATAATAAAACTTAGCCGTTTAGGAAAATATCTGTTTCTGAAATCAGACCAGAATGTAAATCTGTTAAATTGCCAGGTATAATCGTTTACAGCGCCTTTTTCATATTTACCAAGAAAGCTTTGGGTTTGAAAACTCTGGGAGGCTGTATATTCCAACCCTTTAATAAGCCTTCCGGGGTTTAGAATATAAAATTTCAGAAGTTTTATATTGCTTATTTTCCGGTAAAACTCCTTTTCCGTAATTTCAGACCACGGTATATATTTTTCATATTCTTCGGCCGGAAAATATGCGTGCTTTCCCGACTCAACCGCCAAGTCGGCTGATAACCCAAGCATTTTTAGGTCTTTTTCAGGGTTGTCGGAATTTTTTAAAATCCCATAAAAAACAGAGTTGTATTTAGTATCCATCCCGCAGGTGTTATTAAGGTCAATGTATATGCCGCCGCAGTAAAGAATAAGAAAGACAACCGGCAAAATAACCTTAAAACGCATTTTTCTTATATGAAAATTATCTTTTTTTGCGAATATGATCCTAACGACTATAAAAATAACCAAAGGGAGAGATGAAATACACTGAAGTTTTGCTCCAACGAAAAGAACCGATGCAAAAAAGAGAAACGCAAGCTCTTTTAAACCCGGATTTTCGCTGTTTATTGAATATAAACAGGAAGCTGTAAATAAAAGCAGGCCAATAATCATCATCGGCTCTCCATACAGGCTGTTGAACCAGATAAGGTAATTGCCGTCCATTAGAATGAAAAGTGAAACAAACCCACAAAAAATTAACGAAGACAATTTCTGAATTCTAAGCAGGAACAGGCATAATATGATTGACAATATATACATTAAGCAGTAAATAGCCGACAATATTTGTGTGTTAAAAATATTCGTGCCGGACATCCGGCATAAAAATTTTGCCGCAGCAACAGGATAAATCATACTAATTGTCGGTATAATCCCGACAAGCCGAAGAGGATTGACACAAACCATATCATATTCTTTTATAACATAGCGGAAAAAATGTGAAGAAGAATCAGCAGCCATACAAAGTCCGACAACCCCCATAACCCTTTGAAAATCGCCCTGATCGGCCACACCGGGAAATGGGGGTGTATAAAGGACATATATAGCTATTGTAAAGGCAGCGATAAATAATAAACTAAAAACTAAAAACCTTATATTTAAGCACTTTCTCTCGGGTGCAGTTATTTTGCGGAACACCTGATACTATCTCCTGTTTTTTTACTGTTATGTTAGTGTTTCCGCTTTACATCCCAATTAAACGTACTGCAGTGAGCATCACTACTAGTTCCAATAGACGACCAGTTCATCAAGAGTCTTCTTTTGACGCTTTATCGCAGGCTGCTTTGGATAGCCCAGTGTAGCTAAAATAATCGGTTCAAGATTATCGTCAAGTTTCAAGACTTCACGCGCAGCATCTTTATCAAATGCTCCGATCCAGCAGGTTCCAAGACCAAGAGCGGTGGCTGCCAAGGTCATATGATCCATAACGATGGCGGCATCTATTTCTGAAAAATCTCTATGACTTTCCGGGTCCTGGTATACATCCTTCATAGCGCATAGGCAAAGAATATAGGGAGCATCAACAAACCAATTCGATTCAGGCATATACATTTTAATCAGTTCTTTCTCGTGACCGGCCGTTTTTATTACAAACACCTTAAATCCCTGCTTATTCCTTGCGGTTGGAGCCTTTACAGCCGTTCTCAGTATTTTTTCAAGCTTTTCAGGTTCAACAGGATCCGGTTTATAGGAGCGAATGCTGCCCCTTGCTTCAATAACATCAAAGAATTGCATACTTAATCCTCCTTTTTGCAGAAATGTTTAATATACTTAACATAATTATATCATAGTAGCTTAAGATTGGTAAGTATTAGTACCGACTGGCAGCCTTAATGTTATTGTCACTGTTCAGACGCACAGAGGTTTCCATAGCTGTAACCTGTTATTTGTAGCCTTCCGGATTGTTGCGCTGCCACCGCCATGCATCAGTACACATTTCCTCCAATCCATATTTTGCAGACCAGCTAAGTTCATTATTGGCTTTTGATGGATCGGCGTAACTTACTGCAACATCACCAGGTCTCCGTTCAACAAATCTGTATGGGATCTCTTTTCCCGTTACTTTTGAGAAAGTATTTATTATTTCAAGTACTGAGTAACCCTTTCCCGTACCCAGATTATATACAACATTCCCGGGATTTTCATTAAGTTTTTGCAGCGCTTTTATATGTCCGGCGGCAAGGTCGACGACATGGATGTAATCCCTTACTCCGGTTCCGTCCGGAGTTTCATAATCACTGCCAAAGATATTAAGCACTCTTAATTTCCCGATAGCAACTTGTGTAATATAAGGAACAAGATTATTTGGAATCCCATTTGGATCCTCTCCGATTTTGCCGCTTGGATGTGCTCCTATCGGATTAAAATATCTAAGTATGGCAATATTCCAGTCGGGCTCAGAATAATACAGATCAGACAATATTTGTTCAATTATTAACTTAGTCTGCCCATACGGATTTGTTGTACTTAGCGGGAAATCTTCGGTTATTGGAACGGTATGGGGATTTCCGTATACTGTTGCCGAAGAACTGAAAACAATTTTCTTAACCCCATGTATCTGCATAATTTCCAGCAAGGTAAGCGTTCCTGCAATATTATTATGGTAATACCTCAAAGGGAAGGAAATCGATTCGCTGACAGCCTTCAATCCCGCGAAATGCATAACCGCTTCTATCGATTTGTTTTTAAATATTTTATTAAGGGCTTGTTTATCCAATAGGTCCGCTTTGTAAAACGTAAGAGCTTTTCCGGTGATTTCACGGATTCTTGTTATTGATTTTTCCTTGCTGTTTACAAGATTGTCAACAACAATAACTTCATATCCGGCCTTAAGGAGCTCAACACATGTGTGGCTGCCTATGTAACCGGCGCCGCCTGTAACCAAAATTGCCATAGCAAACCCCCATTTTTTGAGTATTATGATATTTCCTTTTTGCCTGTTCTTCGCAATATATATACAAGTATTACCGCAAGAGCAAAAACATTCAGGTATATATCTGCGGCATTGAAAATACCCGTTCTTAAAGAACCAATTCCAATGTTTAGAAAATCCCTCACTTCTCCATATAGGATCCTGTCTATTATATTACCAACCCCGCCGCTTGTAAAAAACACCCAGAAGGACAGGTAATACGCGTCATTTCTTTTCTTAACGATTATATAGGCAGAGAGCGCTAACAGAGAAATAAGAGGTAATATAATAAAAAATGCATACCACAGATAATTATTGACGCCGCTCCCGAATGACAGGAAGCCTCCGCGGTTAGTTATATAATTAAGTACAAGAAAATTTCCCAGTACAGGTACTGTTCCTTTTCCTGCAAGATGTGTCTCGGCCAGCTTTTTTGTTACTTGATCCAGCCCTACCAACAGAACTACAGATATAATACTCAAGGCTAGTTTTGGCATACGTCTCAATAGTAAAACCACCTTTTTACAATCCTGACACCATTCCTGGATTAATAGTATTTTCGGTATATTTTATCATAACCTTAAACAAGAGATTGTGCAAATATTTTTATTTAAGATGCAGGTTTAACTTTTAGAGTTTTTAAGGTACTAATAAATCTTTTCCCGGCTTGAGGCGGAAGGTTTATATTTATTACATTTTGGTTATCATCCATATAACTATACTCAAAAATATCTCCTGCTCCGCCTCTATAGATAGTAAATACATATTGCCTTGTTTTAACTGATTAGTATGGAGCATATTAATAAAATAACTGCTGTTAAGACTATTGAAAAACTATTGTACAATAGTTAATAAAACAGCATCGGAACAGTAGCTAAAACAGTATTAGGCAATGAGTTACATGATGAGTTGACAATACATGGATAATAGGTTATGATAAGTTAGCTTAAGTAACCATAGGAGGAAATGCAAGGCAAAAATACGGAACAAAAATGCATTAATATCCGGTTAAATCAATGCTTTATAGAAAAAAGAAACAGACATTGTGGACCGGATATGCCCGGGACAAAACCGGGATCAACCGATAAAAAAGTTTAGGAGGAACGTTTTATCGGGTACGATGAAAGGAAGTTGAGAATGGATATTTTCTTGCTGAGTTATTTAAAACGCAGCATGATCTTTAGACGAATTCTTGTCTTAGTTGTTGTTCTGTCCATCTCTGTTACGGTTGGGTACTTCGTATACAGCTCCATAAAAAAAGAACTGAAAATTGTTGACGGAGATACCGGAATTCATGTAAAAACAATGGGAGAAGATGTGGAAACGGTTTTTAATCAGGTAGGTATACTTGTTGAATCATACGATTATGTAAGTGTTCCGCTTGGCCAAAAGCTATCGGACGATACTGTTGATGAGATACTGATAAAGCGTGCGGTGCCTGTAAATATTCAAGTTGAAGGCCGCTCAACACAGGTTATGACCTATTATGACACAATTGGTGAAACAATTAGCGCAAATGGAATTGTTTTGGGCCCCCTTGACAGAATATATAACGGATCACTGAATGATCCTGTTGAAGCAGGGATGGATATAAGGATTATCCGCGTAAAAGAGGAACAGCATACCGAAAACGAACCAATTCCGTATACTGTAGTTCAAATCCCAAATGAAGATATGAACCGCGGCGAACAAAAGATATTGCAGGCAGGTTTAGATGGAACACTTGAGAAATATTACAAACTTACTTATGAAGACGGAAGAATCGTATCAAAAGAGTTTATGAACGAAAAAATTGTAAATGATCCGGTTGATGAAATTGTTGAATTTGGGACTGTCCCAAATTTCAAAACCTCACGCGGTGATGTTGTCAGGTATTCAAAAGTTCTCGAAATGAATGCTACGGCATATACTTCGTCTTTTGCGGATACGGGAAAACATCCCGATCATCCCGAGTTTGGCATATGCTACACGGGTATGAAGGCCAGGGAAGGGATAATAGCTGTTGATCCTAAGGTGATACCGTTATATACGAAAGTATATGTAGAGGTTGTGGGCAGTACGCCGGATTACGGGTTCGCAGTCGCGGGAGATATTGGAAGCGCCATAAAGGGTAATATTATAGATATTTATCTTGATTCAAGGGACGCTGTTGCAAAATGGGGAAAGAAAAAGGTTAAAGTATATATACTGAAGGAACAAAATGATACCCGCTGGAAGAACAACGTTTATTCAAAGAAATAATCCGCTTTTGCCAGAAGTAAAAGCCTTAACAGACGAGTACCGGAACGATAGTTTGTTCCGGTACCGTTTTTAGAAGTTTTTCCGGGAGAGTCCAAGTGATTAATACAAACGAAATACTAAAAAAATATAATATTCGATTATCAAAACAATTGGGTCAGAACTTTCTTACCGATATAAACATAATTAGGAAAATTGTTGACGCCGCGGAAGTAAACAATGATGATTTTGTTATTGAAATCGGTCCGGGTATTGGCGCTCTGACTGTTGCTCTCGCTGATAGGGCCGGAAAGGTAGCAGCTATAGAAATCGACCGTAAAATTATCCCCGCGCTTAAAGAAACTACAGGTAATTTTAAAAATGTATCGATAATAAATAATGACATACTGAAAACCGACGTTCATTCGCTTACAGCCTGTTGGAATAAAACTGTTAAAGTTGTTTCAAATCTTCCGTATTACATAACTACGCCGGTAATTATGATGTTTCTTGAAAACAACTTTCCCGCTGAAAGAATGATTTTTATGATTCAGAAAGAAGTAGCCTTGCGGATGACTGCGAAACCAGGAAGCAAAGACTATGGTGCATTATCGGTTGGAGCCCAGACAGCGGGCGATGTAAAGCTGTTGTTTAACGTTTCGCGCCAATGTTTTATACCAAAGCCGGAGGTGGATTCGGTAGTAATAAGGATAACCCCGACCGGTAAATACCTGGATTTAATCGCTGATAGAAAAATTTTCTTCCAATGTGTACGGGCAGCCTTTTCAAAACGAAGAAAAACTTTGTTGAATGCAATAAGCAGTTCTCATAATTTGAGGCTTGAAAAGGAAACGATACGCAAAATATTTGCTTCGCTGAATTTGAGTGATACCATTCGCGGTGAGGAGCTTTCCATAGAGCAGTATATTGCCTTTTCAAACATTGTTACAAATCTTCCGGAGCACAGCGGGACTGAAAAATATCCCCCGACTCCATAGGCAGCGGGTACCGCTCCAAAATACAGGCAGTGAGTAAAAGTGTTATGTTAGATAAGTCTTGGACAAAATACAAGGCTTATTTTTTATTGCCCGGCATATAATTTAAAGAGGATTTTTTGGGCGGTGGTTTAATAATGGTACCCGCAGGATATTATAAAAAGTATGTAATTTTAGAGGAACTGGATCAGGGTTTTGGCGTCCAGGGTGCGCCGGAAGGTTTCGCACGGCTTGAAGGAAACAGAAACGGAATTGCGCTCACTCTGCAGATTAAGCGGTTAAGAGAGGGAACAGCCCCTTATACAGTTATATTGGTATACGAAAAAAATAAAGAATTTGGCATATTGCGTGCCGGAAATTTGGATGTCGGTATAATGAACGGCAATTTCAGAAGAAATCTGGATTATGAAGCAATTCATTCACTGGGCATGGCTCCGGGGAATATCAAATATATATTGATCGCCGCGGAACACAGGGAAAGACTTTTTTTGCCGATGGTTGGAATTTGCGGCAGAGCAGATGTGTGGGATGAGTCGATAAGACAGCGTTTATTGAAAAGAGAAGTTCGAAAGATTGAAAAATTTGAAAAAGGAAACATATTGAGTGAGGAAAGCGAAAAAAGCATTGTCGAAAACCCCGGCAAAAATCCGGATTATAGTGATAAAAACAAAATTGACACATTAAGGCTTGAACGTAAATTGAGCGAAACCTTTGAGAGTATAGAGCCTTTTCTGAATCCCAGGCAAGATTATGCATGGTACAAAATAAATGATCTTGCGAAACTAAGCAATATTCTTTTTGCCTGCAATATGAAAATCCCTCTGTTCGCTAATCCCAAAATACTTGTGGGCTTGTTTAAGTACAGACACCTTATTGCAGGCTTTTATCAGTCGTACAGTACAAAATTAAATTATTTCGTTTTGGGAATACCTGCAAAGGATGACTCAGACGGCAAACCTTTTGAAAATATTTGCAGATGGGTGGGTGTCAGCAACCCGGAATTCGGCGACATGAGCGGATATTGGCTTGTTTATATAAACCTAACAAACGGTGAATTTGTAAGCTGACAGTTGTTAAAAATTCAATTTGTTGTCAGCCGTTTTCTGAACAGACTTGGGGAAATACCTTTTTTCTTCTTGAATAACTTTGAAAAGTGCAGCGGATCGTCATAACCTACGGAACGTGAAATATCGCCTATTGACAGAGAAGTGTTTTCCATTAATTCAACAGCGCGGTCAATCCTGAACCCGATCAAAAAATCCTGAGG
>JGI24711J26586_10001694_pt1 | contig 16581 bp, 15 predicted proteins | sample BioPla3DNA1_FD_26586 | JGI IMG/M metagenome (IMG submission 26586)
ATCTGAAAATTTGACGTTTAATACAAAATAATAACCTCATATTTTATTATCAACAATATCGACAGCTATAATCATTATATTATATTTTATATTTATAAAATTCTTTTAATTATTATTATTTCAATTTTTCTTAATTTTGCATCATGAAAAAATGGATCCTTTATATTTTTCTTTTGGCACTACCCCACTCTATTTGGGCTCAGTCCATAAACATGAAAGGAACGATATATGATGGATTATCATTTTTTCCTATTAATGAAGCGAATGTCTATAATTTCTCAACTAAAAATTATGTTTTTACCGATAAAAAGGGACAATTTCAGATGAATTTCAAATTGAATGATACGATTATCATTTCAAAATCTATATACAGACAAGAGTTAATTGTTATCAATCAGGATCATATTGACAGAGGATATTTGGAAGTTCATCTTTACTNTAAAGCAATTGTTTTAAAAGAGGTCACAGTTTATGCTATAACACCTGATTATGGACAATTTATCGATGAAGTGGTTAATTCCAAATTGTCTGATGCTTATTATCATATTAAAGGAGCTCAGCTTTCAGAAGAACAATTAAATTTTGTAAAATATCAAAATAATCCTCCCAGTATGCTTCAACAAACTCCAATGAGTTCACCAGTGACTTATTTTTATCAGAAATATAACAAAAAATACAAGAATATTCAATTGGCTAAGGAGTTGAATGATTTAAGAGAAGAAGTGGATATGGTACCGGTGAAATATAATCGGGAAATGGTTGCTGAATTAACCGGTTTATCAGGAGAAGAATTGGTTGATTTTATGATGTATTGCAGATTTAGTTACTATGATATTATAAGAATGTCTTCAGAACAAATCAGGCAATCTATTTTAAAATATTGGACTGATTATCAATATTATAAAATAATAAATAAGGAATAAGAAATGAGAGAATTCATTAAAAAGAATTTTACTTTATATCATATTACGGGTATTGTTGTAGGATTAATTTTTGCCATTTTTTATTGGCATATAAAAGGAAAATTTTCTGATTATATACTTAAAAATAACCTTTTTTTAATATCAATTTTTGGTATTGTAGTAGGTTATATTACTCTCGATTTAGTGCAACATGCCATTAAGAAAAATAAATAATAATAATAATAATATTTAATTCAAAAATTTATCAATTTAATATTAATTTATATGACTGAAAAAATTACAAAATCCCTTAGAGAATCAGCAACCGCTCGATGGATTGCTCTACTTCTTTTATCATTTACCATGTTTTTTGCATACATGTTTGTAGATGTTCTTGCACCTCTTAAAGATCTTTTAGAGACACAAAGAGGATGGTCTTCAACCAATTTCGGAACTGTTGGCGGATCAGAATTCTTTTTAAATGTTTTTGCTTTTATGCTCATTTTTTCAGGAATCATTCTTGATAAAATAGGTGTAAGAAAAACAGCATTATTATCAGCATTTTTGATGGTGGTTGGTGCATGTATCAAATTGTATGGTATTTCGGAATCGTTTTCTCCATCATCTTCATTGTATCAAGCATTGGATGGATTTACTATTAGATTTGGAAAATTTGTTTTATTTGATCCACTTCCTGCATCGGCTACAATGGCTTGTATAGGATTTGCTATTTTTGGTGTAGGAGTTGAAATGGCAGGTATTACAGTTTCCAAAGCTATTGTTAAATGGTTCCAGGGTAAAGAGTTAGCTTTAGCTATGGGATTAGAAATGGCAATTGCCCGTTTAGGTGTTTTTGCTGTTTTCCGTTTATCTCCATATCTTGCTGATGGTCAATTTATTACAAAACCAGTTGCTGTTGTTACTTCCTTCTTGTTGATTGGATTTTTATCATTTTTTGTTTACTATTTCTTAGATAAAAAATTGGATTCGCAAGAGCATATAGAATTAGAAAAAGAGGATCCTTTCCATTTTTCTGATTTAAAAACAATCTTTACTTCCAAAACATTTTTTATAGTTGCCGGCTTATGTGTTTTGTACTATTCTGCGATTTTCCCATTTCAAAAATTTGCACCGGATATGCTCTCTTCGAGATTGGAAATTTCTTCCACAGATGCCAGTAAACTATTTTCTTACTTCCCTATTGGTGCGATGATTTTAACACCACTGTTGGGATATTTCTTGGATACTAAAGGAAAAGGAGCAACGATGTTAATTATCGGTGCTGTTTTGATGACAGTTTGTCACTTAATTTTTGCATTAACTCCGGTTCAGTATTTAACATATCCTGTGGCTATTGGAGCTATTATTATATTGGGAGTTTCTTTCTCATTGGTACCAGCAGCTTTGTGGCCATCAGTTCCTAAATTAGTTGATAATAAAGTGTTAGGATCGGCATATTCAGTAATTTTCTGGATTCAAAACATTGGATTATTCCTTGTTCCATTCGTTATCGGTGCTACATTAGATGCTTCAAACCCCAATGTAGGGAAAAATATCACAATGGTTAAAACAGAATTAGATACGATAAAAACTATAATTACTGAAGATTATAACAAAAGTCTGGATTCAATTAATGCAACATTAGTGAAATATGAAGATCAATTTGAAACAAAAGAATTNAGTTACAAACACAAAGATAATGCTTTAGTTGCGTACTATTCTAATCGTTTAAATAACACTCTTTCANATCAATTTTCAAAATTAAATTTGGTGTATAGAAACGGTGAAAAGCGAACAGATTTGATTGCAAAAATGCAGTCAGAAATCAACACTTATTTAGCTTTGAATGAGGCCAAAGTCTATGTTGATAGAAAAAATGAAGAGGATTCAACGTCAGCAGATAAGGTAATTATTGTACCTATGATCAATAATGTTAATAAAGAATCTGTTGAACAATTAAATGAGATTAATCAGAGATTGGATAAAGTGTCATCTGTTGAAGGAAACACAATTTATGATTATCAAAAACCTATGTTAATTTTTGCATCATTTGGAATTTTAGCGCTCTTATTAGGTGTATGGCTGAAGATTGAANACAGGAAAAAGGGATACGGCCTCGAATTACCCAATAAGAAAAAATAAATTAAAAGGAGCCNNCGGCTCCTTTTTTTTTAAGATAAATTTTTAAAANGTGGCATATATTCAAATAAGTTTCATATTTTTGTAGGTTGTGGAAGAGTTTCACAAAAGATGTAAATAGTATGAAGATATTAAAATGGTTAACAGTACTGATAATTAGTGGATTAACACTAATATCTATTCTTTTTTCTCAATCTAGTGAGAGCTTAAAAAGTAATAGAAAAGCTATTGAGAATGAAATAGCTCATACTCAGAAGTTAATTAATCAGGTGAGATCAAATCAAAAAACATCTTTAAATGAGCTCCAATTACTAAGAAGACAGATCAGTAATCGTGAACGATTGATAACAGAATTGAATAATGAACTTTATCAAATGGAAATGGAAATAGATTTAAATACTAAGCTTTCCAGGGACCTTGATAAAAAGTTAGAGTATATGAAAACTGACTATGAAAGGGTAGTCTATTTGGCATATAAAAACAGAAAGTTTATCGATAAAATCACTTTTTTACTATCTGCAGATAATTTTTCCCAAATGTATCGGAGAGCCAGGTATTACAATATTTTTTCAGAAAGTGTAAAGACTCAGGTTGTTTTAATCAACAAAACAAAAGAGGAAATAGAAAAAAAGAATGCGGAGATTGAAATTTTGAAAAATGAGAAAGTAGAAATATTGGAGGGAAAAGAAAAAGAGGTTAAAAATTTAGAAAGAGACAGAACAACCAAAACCCGGTCAGCAAACCAATTAAAAAAGAGAGAAAGGGAATTGGTTAAAGAATTGAAGGCAAAACAAAAAAGAAGAGCAGAACTGGATAGAGCAATTAAAAGGGCTATTGAGGCTGAAATTAAAGCGGAAAATGAAAGAAAAAGAGCTGCTGCTGCCAAAAAACCGGGTGCAACAGTTGCCGCATCAAAAACAACATCTACATCAGCGGCTCCGGTGTTGACATTGACTCCGGAAGATGCATTGGTTAGTAATTCTTTTGTTAATAACAAAGGAAAATTACCATGGCCGGTGGCAAAAGGAAGTAAAATTTCTGACTTTGGAACTGCACCTCACCCAGATGTTCCATCTATTGTGATTGATAATAAGGGAATTGATATTTTAGTGGAACCGGGTACTCAGGTAAGGGCTATTTTTGATGGAGTTGTATCAGGTGTGTTAGATATGGGGGGAACAAAAGTTGTAATGATCAGACATGGAGAATATCTGACAGTATATCAAAATTTAGCGACTGTTACCGTAAAGAAAGGAGATAAAATTAAAACAAAACAAATTATTGGTACAGTTGCGAAAGTACCCGGAGGTTCAGGATATGAATTGCACTTTGAAGTGTGGAAAAANACATCTACATTAAATCCATCACAGTGGTTATCTAGTAAATATTAATTTATGAAAGTAAATGTTAAAGAAGCCATAGCTTCTAAAAATAAAAAATTAGCTAAAAGACTACCCGGCTTTGTCATTCGGTGGATTGAAAAGATTGTGCATCAGGATGATATGAATCGATTTTTGGAGAAACACGGAAATGAAGATGCTTTTGAATTTGCGAAAAACACCAGAAAGGTTGCTGCCGGGGTTTCTTATAAAATTATTAATGAGGAAAATATTCCTGAAACAGGAAGGTATATTGTGGCATCAAATCATCCGCTTGGCGGACTGGATGGTGTAATTATGATAGAGATTCTTGGAAATTACAGAAAAGATGTTAAAGTGCCGGCCAATGATCTGATTATGCAATTGGAACCGCTACACTCCGTGCTGATACCAATTAACAAACATGGCAGAAGTACAAAAGAATTTTCACTGATGATAAATGATGTTTTTGAATCGGATGATATAATACTTTATTTTCCCGCTGGACTGGTTTCCAGAAAAAATAAAGGAATTTTAGAAGATCCTCCCTGGAAAAAAACAGTAATAACAAAGTCAAAACAGTATCAGCGTGATATTATTCCGGTGTTTTTTAAAGCAGAAAACAGTAAACTATTCTATAGGGTAGCCAGATGGAGAAAGAGATTGAGAATAAAATTTAATATTGAAATGATACTGCTTCCTTCAGAATTGTTTAAACAAAAAGGAAAAGAATTTACGGTTACCTTTGGTAAGCCCATTCCATATACTACTTTTACAAATGAAAAAACAGATCAAGAGTGGGCATTTTGGTTGAAAGAACAGGTTTATAAAATGAATAATAAATAATAAAACAATAATAAATGGAAAAGATTATTGATCCTATTGACAGAGAATTGATAAAATCAGAATTAACTGAGGACAAGTTTTTGAGGACCACAAATGTTGGAGGAAATTCAATTTATTTGATTACTGCTCACAATGCACCCAATACAATGCTTGAGATTGGAAGACTTCGGGAAATTACTTTCAGAGAGGCAGGTGGCGGTACAGGCTTAAAAGTGGATATTGATGAATATGATACGGCTGAAGTCCCTTTTGTACAGTTGTTGGTTTGGAATGATGAAGCTGAGGAGATTATTAGTTCTTATCGCTATATACAATGTAAGGATGTTCCCCTCGATGCCAATGGATATCCACATACGCCAACATCAAAATTATTTAGATTATCTCCTAAATTTATCGAAAATGAATGGCAGGAAACAATAGAATTGGGACGGAGTTTTGTTCAACCTAAATATCAAGGTACAAACAATCCAAGATTGGGTCTTTTTTCTTTAGATAATTTATGGGACGGATTAGGAGCGCTTGCCGTGGATCATCCTGAAATAAAATATTTCTTTGGAAAGATGACGATGTATGATAATTATAACAGAATTGCAAGAAATTGGATTTTAACTTTTTTAAATAAATATTTTAAGGGGGATGATAATTTAGTGGTTCCCTTCCATCCCGTCACTGTTGATCCGAAAGGAGAACCTCTGAAGTTAATTTTTAAACAAGAATCGTTCAAGGAGGATTTTAGATATCTGAATGAAAATATTAGAAATCTAAAAGAATCTATACCACCGTTGATTAAATCATATATCTCTCTTTCTTCAACAATGCAGTGTTTTGGAGCATCTCGCAATCCTGAGTTTGGAGATGTGGAAGAGATTGCTATTTTAATCACAATAGCGGATATTTATGAGGAGAAAAAGAAAAGACATATTCTTTCATACAGAAAGAAATAGGATTAATTGTATCTAAAATATGCAGATTAAAACAATATCTTACTTACAAAGTGTTGTGCATTGGAAAGATGCTCCGGTGGCTAAATATCCGGAGTATGCTTTTGTTGGAAGGTCAAATGTGGGTAAGTCCTCTCTCATCAATATGCTTGCCAATCATGATAAAATGGCAAAAACTTCATCAAAACCGGGAAAAACACAAACCATTAATCATTTTATTGTTAATAATGAATGGTATCTTGTTGACCTGCCAGGGTATGGATATGCCAAAATTTCAAAAACAATGAGAGAAAAATGGTCTGAAATGGTTTTGGATTACATTACTCACAGAGAAAATTTAATGCTCCTTTTTATATTGGTTGATTCCAGATTGGAATTACAATCTAATGATTTAGAGATCATTAACCTAATGGGGGAGTGGTCTGTACCTTTTGCTCTTATTTTTACCAAGACAGATAAATTGTCAAAAACAAAACTTCAAAAAAACTTAGAACTATACCAAAAACAGTTATCAGAATTTTGGGATCCACTTCCGGATATCTTAATTTCTTCGGCTGAAACAGGTGAAGGAAGGGAGCAAATATTACAATATATTGAAAAAATCAACGAAATTTATAAAGATAATAATAACAGATAGTATGAAATACAACATTAAAATCACATTTTCAATTTTAATTCTTTTACTTGTAATTGTGGGCTGTAAGACGATGGTATCAAGGGATAGTGTTGAAAATAAACCTTTAATCGGAACAAATTGGGTTTTAAATGCAATTGAAGGAAAACAGATCCCTGAAGCTGAGGAAAAAGCAACCATTTTGTTTAATGATGTGGGTCAATTTAATGGCTCGACCGGTTGTAATCGTTTTTTTGGAAATTTTACATTTTCAAAAAAATCAATCAAGATTGATCCGACAGGTGCAACCAAAAAAATGTGCAGTAATATGGATTTGGAAAAAATCTTTTTTCAAACACTGAATAAAGATATTAATCGTTATGTCATAAATAAAGATACTCTTCTTATTCTATCTCGTAAAAATGAACTTTTTCGCTTTATTGCTGAAGATATTGTAGAGGAAGAATTTATTGAAGAAGTAGAGTAATTAAACTAAATATAGAATCTTTAAAATTTTAAAAGATGATAAAAAAGACAATCTCTTTTTGGGCGCTTATTTTGATAGTTTTTAATGTTTTTTCCCAGGTAACAGTTGATGGAATAATTGCTATTATAGGAAAAGAGATTATTTTACAGTCAGATTTGGAAAAGGCTTATGTTGAGAGAATAGCTTCAGTAAAAAGTCCGGAATATGTAGAAGAAATGAAGTGTATTATATTACAAGATCTGATTTTCTCGAAATTGATGATACATCAAGCAGATTTGGACAGTATTATCATTACTCAAAAAGAGCTGGATGAACAAATTGATGCACGAATGCGAGATTGGTTGCAATCAGTGGGAGGTGATGCAAAAATCATTGAACAACACTTTGGTAAAACAATAGCAGAAATCAAACAAGAGATGATTGAACCGATGTATAATCGTCTCATTGCAGAGAGAATAACATATGAAATAACGGAAGATATTACTGTAACACCTTCAGAAGTTAAAGCTTATTTAAGTCAATTCAGTGAAGATAGTTTACCTATCATTCCGGAAACATTTGAATATGGACATATAGTTAAAATACCACCGGTAAGTGATGCGGAAATAGAGAATATTAAAAACAGATTAAATGAGTATAGAGAAAGAGTGTTGAAGGGTGAAAAGTTTTCTATGTTGGCACGTCTCTATTCGGATGATCCCGGAAGTGCGGCAAAAGGAGGAGTGTTGGGATTTGTTGAAAGAGGAGTGTTGTATCCGGAATTTGAAGCTGTTGCATTTTCCTTGAAACCCGGGGAAATCTCCACAATAGTACAAACTAAAGCGGGATATCATATTATTCAAATGATAGAAAGAAAAGGGGAGTCCATTAACTGTGCTCATATATTATTACAACCCAAACCTTCAACTGAAGAGCAAGTGAAAGCATTAGAGTTTTTAGACTCAATCCGTCCCTTAATTATTGAAGAAAATATCGATTTTTCAACAGCAGCAAAAAGATTTTCGGATGATTTGACCAAAAATAATGGAGGTTGGGTAACCAACAGATACACAGGATCTTTTAAATTTGACAGAGAATCAACAGAACCGGCAACTTTTGCGGTGTTACAAAAATTAAACGTTGGGGAATACTCTACTCCGGTACCCTATGTAAATGAAGATGGTGTTATGTCATACAGAATTCTTTATCTGAGGGAAAGAACCAAAGAGCATAAAGCAAATTTAATGGATGATTATGATATTATTAAAAGTGCTGCATTGGAAGCTAAAAAACAAGAAGCTATAGATAAATGGATATTAAATAAAGTTCAGGTAACAAATATTAAAATTTCAGAAAAATATAAAAGTTGTCCTTTCGTTATAGAATGGAATATCCCATAACTCAAAAACTAAAAATAGATGAATATCAATTTTACTAATGATGTAGAAGCAATAGAAGCTTTTGTAGAAAAATATGCAGAATTAAAAAAGGAGATCAGTAAAGTTATTGTTGGTCAGGATGAAGTTGTAAAGAATATATTAATGGCTATGTTTAGCCGTAGCCACGCGCTTTTAATAGGTGTTCCCGGTTTGGCCAAAACGCTAATGATTACCACCATTGCAAAATCAATCAACCTTTCTTATAACCGGATTCAGTTTACTCCTGACTTAATGCCTTCAGATATTATGGGAACGGAGATCCTTGATGAAAACAGGAAGTTTAAATTTGTCAAGGGACCGATTTTTGCTAATATTGTATTGGCAGATGAGATCAATAGAACTCCACCCAAGACACAATCAGCCCTTCTTGAGGCGATGCAGGAGAGATCTGTAAGTATGAATGCGGTAACCTATGATTTGCCAGATCCATTTTTTGTTTTGGCTACTCAAAATCCAATTGAACAAGAGGGAACTTATCCGTTGCCCGAGGCACAACAGGACCGTTTTATGTTTAACATCTATCTGGATTATCCCACACTTGAAGAGGAAGTAGATATTGTTAAAAGTACAATTCATGGTGATATGGTAGAACCACAACAAGTATTATCCATAGAAGAGATTATTTTTTATCAAAAACTATTGCAAAAGATTCCTATTACGGATAATTTATATCAATATGCGGTTAATTTAGCCTCTTCTACGCGTCCAAACGGAATCAACGCACATCCATGGGCAAAAGAATATTTAATGTGGGGAGCGGGTCCCAGAGCGTCTCAATTTTTGATTATTGGTGCCAGAACACATGCCGTTCTTAATGGTAAATATTCTCCCGATATTGAAGATGTAAGAGCTGTTGCTCATAATATTTTAAGACATAGAATTATTAAGAATTATAAAGCTGAGGCAGAAGGGATTACAATAGAAAATATAATTGACAAATTAATAGATAGTATCTAATCCTAATGAGATGAACCTCTACACAAATAAAAGTAGATGGAAATGGCTGTTGTTTTCATCAGCGACAATCATTTTTATTCTATTGATGCTTTACTCTAATTCATTGATCAAAAAAATTGCAGAAGAGGAGAGAAGAAAGGTCAATGTATGGGCAGATGCAATTGTTTATAAAGCAGAATTAGTCAATCATACCGATCTTTTTTTTGAACAAATAAGAAGAGAGGAGAAGAAACGAGCTTCTTTTTTAGCACAAGCAATACAAAAAGTAAGTGAAGCCGGTCTCAATGAAGATATCACCTTTTATCTGGATTATATATCCTCAAATTCAACTATACCCACACTTCTTGTCAATCAGGATGGAACAATTGATTGTGCTGTAAATATCGATCTGGAGTATCAAAAAATGCAGCATATTGATGAGATTAAACCCTTTTTGGATGAATATGATAGTGTAAGAATCACATATTATAAAAATCAATATATGTGGGTTTACTTCAAAGAATCTCAAATATATACCAATTTAAAACTGGTAATTGATAACCTGGTTCAATCTTTTTTTCAGGAAGTGGTTATTAACGAATCATTTATACCTGTTATTATCACTGATTCCGCATTAACTCAGGTTTATGACTTTGGAAATATTGATACTACTCAAATAGAAACACCCGGGCAATGCAGACAATTAGCTGATAAAATGGCAAAGGCGCATCCCCCCATAAAAATTCAGTTACCCAATAGAGGTACTTGTTATGTTTTTTATGAAGAATCAGGTGTATTGAAACGTTTAAGATATTTTCCTTATGTGCAGTCTCTTTTTATTTTCTTTTTTATTGCTATTGCGTACATGATTTTTAACTTTGGGAGAAAGTCAGAACAGGATCAGGTGTGGGTAGGTATGTCAAAAGAGACAGCACACCAACTGGGAACACCTATTTCAGCGTTGCTGGCATGGCATGAATTGATCAAGGATCGGGAAGAGTTGCAAGATATCATGCTGGAAGTAAAAAAGGATCTTTCTCGTTTGGAAATGATCACGCAACGGTTCTCAAAGATAGGCTCTATTCCGGAGCTACAAGAAGAAAATGTCATTCCAATAATATATGATTTTATAGGATATCTTCAAACAAGAATCTCTTCCAAAGTGGAAATCAGAATTATGAATCAATCCGATGAGGTTATCTTGTTGCCCTTAAACAGATATCTTTTTGAATGGGTTATTGAGAATATTTGCAAGAATTCAGTGGATGCCATGGATGGTGCAGGAGTTATTATTATTGAAGTTATTGAAGAGGGAAATTACGTCCATATAGATCTTTCCGATACTGGAAAAGGAATCACATCCCGAAACATGAAAACAATCTTTAAACCGGGCTATACTTCCAAAAATAGAGGCTGGGGTTTAGGGTTAACTTTAGCAAAACGAATTATCGAAACTTACCATAAAGGCAAGCTTTTTGTAAAATCGTCAATTGTAGACAGAGGAACTACGATGAGAATAACATTAAAAAAGGGCGATTAAAACCGCCCTTTTTTTTAATCTAATACCCTGTGATTAAGCAGAAATAGCTTCTACAGGACATGTTGATTCACATGCACCACATTCGATACAAGAATCAGGATCAATTGAATAAACATCACCAGCAGAAATAGCATCTACAGGACATTCATCTTTACAAGAACCACATGCAGTACAAAGTTCAGGATCAATTTTATAAGCCATAATTGATTATTTAATTAGGGTTAATATTCGAGTGCAAAAGTAATATATTTTTTTTACTTTTGCACGAAATAGAGATAAAGATATGAAAAGGAAATTGTTATTGTTTTTATTAGCCTGGTTATCAATCCAATTGACTTTCTCACAAGACAAAAAAGAGATCACAGTTTTATATTTAATCCCATTTCATATATCAGATTCTCACATAAATATTTCAGAAATCAGTACTGAATTGGACATTTTTGATGTTTCTGCCTTACAAATGATAGGATTTTGGGAAGGTGCAAAATTGGGATTAAGCACCTATGAGTATTCAGATAAAAAGATTGAAGTCATTGTCAGAGATATCACAACAGATGAGGTTAAATTAAAGCAGATATTGGAAGATGATCGCCTGATGAAGGATGTTGATCTCATTATCGGTCCTTTTTACGGGTCATTGATTCCAATAGCAGCGCAGTATGCAAATGAAAAAAAGATCATGATTGTCAACCCGTTTTCAATTCAAGAAGCCGGAATAGAAACAAATCCTTATTTATATAAATTAAAACCCAATGTTTCCCGAAAACCTCAAATGGTAAAGGAGTTAATTCTGGACTCAATTCCCAATTATAAAGTTCATTTGTGGTGTGAAAATAAAGAGGATGAAAATGTAAAACTATATATTGAATACTTTGAAAATCAGGAGATTGCATATCAAATTGATGAAATAAAGCCTTATACTCACAGATTGAATCTGGATCTTGGTTTTCACAAACATCATGTTATTATTGCCCTTTTTAATAATCCTACTGTGGTGATGAACCAGATGAGACTTTTTGATAATGCAACAGAAGGAATCTCTTACTCTCTTATTTTTCCTGAGGAGTGGCTCAATTTTAGTGTATTGGATGAGGATTTTTACAGTTTAAAAAATCTCTACTATTTTACAAATTGTTTTGTTGAAGCGAACGAAAAAAGTGCTCGATTTATTGAGGATTATGTTGCTATCTATCAGACACCCTGTCAGTTAGAACGTTTTTCATTTCAAGGGTATGATATTACACGTTATTTCATAGACCTCTATTTTGCACAACAAAATCCTAATCTTGTTGAATTCACGCCTCTTTCTTACCGCTTCAAATTTAAAAAATGGTCCCAGGGAGGATTTGAAAATGAGATTATACGATTAATTAAAATTGAAAACTTCGAAAAACGGGAAATAGGAAAGTAGGGTTAGAATATTGATTCACGTGAAACAATATTGAAATAATCTAAAAACCAATAAGTTATACTTCATACTTCTTATTTTTATTTCTTATTTGGAAATTTAAATAATTGGGGGGCAGAACATCCGCTCCTTTTTTGTTATCCCGTTTCCCCACTCTTCAATATTATTGCTTTTAGTACAAGGCTTGTGATTTCAGATCCACATAAAGAAAAATTTATTTCATGTTCATTAATCAAATCTGAAAATTTTCCCAATAGTTTTGAAAAAAGAATCACATTATATTCGGGATCATATATGTTTTTAGGAAAAAATTAACACTAAAACCTCTGATAATCAAAGGATTAAAAATAAAATTTTTACGCAAAATTTGTTAAAACAACAAAATTTTTTGTAGATTCGCGGAGAGGAATAGTGGTGTTTAAAAGATGTCATAGGATAGATGGTGAATTTTTTTTGAAGAAAAACAGTTAGTGACAAAAAAACGCTTCCGAAAGAGGGAGATGTTATAAATAAAAGGTCCATCCGAAAAACCTGAATAGAGTAGGGAGTTTTAATCTAAACACACATGAAAAAAACATTATTATTTGTAGTACTTTTCTTAAGTATTTTTATTTTAAAAGCCCAATGGGTTGATCAAACCAGTCCAACACAAAATTCATTATTTTCAATCCATTTTCCGAGTTCTGATGTTGGTTATATTGTTGGATATCAGGGAAAGATATTAAAAACAGTAGATGGGGGTAATAATTGGGGTACTCAAACTAGTCCAGTAACAGAAACTTTATGGTCAGTACATTTTCCAACTGTTAATGCTGGTTATGCCGTTGGAGCGAATGGAGTAATCATAAAAACAGTGAATGGTGGGGTTAATTGGGCTCCAAAAACCAGTGGTACCACAACTGAGTAATATTCTGTGTTTTTTACCAGTTATGACATAGGTTATGCTGTAGGAGGATCCGGACTAATATTAAAAACAGTGGATGGTGGTGGTCATTGGGTTGCCCAGACAAGTGGAACGACAAGGACTTTATTTTCTGTACATTTTCCAACAGTTAATGTTGGTTATGCGGTTGGAGAGCAAGGAACTATTTTAAAAACAGTGAATGGTGGTGATACTTGGGTTCCTCAAGCTAGTGGAATATCATCTTGGATACGTTCAGTTTATTTTACAACTGTTGATATCGGTTATGCGGTTGGATTGGGTGGAGAAATATTAAAAACAATTGATGGAGGTAATAACTGGATTCTTCAAAATTTTGAAAACATAAGTTTCTACTCAGTATGCTTTCCAAGTGTTAATATTGGTTATGCCGTTGGATATAATGGAGTTATCTTAAAAACGGAGGATGGTGGTACTAGCTGGACTCCTCAAACTAGTGGAACAACAAAACATCTACGTTCAGTATATTTTCCAAGTGTTGATGATGGTTGTGTAGTAGGAATTCAAGGAACAATTTTAAAAACCACAACTGGTGGTTGGTGTACAGGATTCCCTGGTAAACCCTCAGGGATAACACAAATATGTTCACCTTCGTCTACTTATAATTATACCACAAGTGGTGCACCCTTTTCGCCAACTTCATATATGTGGAGTATTAACCCTCCAGAGGCAGGGACTGTCACAGGTACGGATACGATAGCAACTGTTGTATGGAGAACTACTTATGATGGAATAGCATCTTTGAGAGTTCAAGGAATCAAAGAAGATTGTGTTGGAGAATCTTCATCTATTGAGGTTGTCATCAATAGTTCTAATAATTATCCTGGAGAATTTGATNTAATATCACCTCAAAATGAAGAGTGGGTTTCTTCAACACCTTTATTTCAATGGAGTGCATCCACCGGAGCACAAANTTATAATCTATATATTTATGGAGTATTATTCAAAGAAAACATTACAGAAACATTTTACCAGGTAGAGGCAGACGAAGCCTTAACTAATGGAACAATAATGTGGCGTGTTGTAGCAAATAATGGCTGTACTACCCCGTCAAACGAAATCTGTACACTTTATGTGGATTTGAATCCACCAGCGGTATTCTCATTGATTTCTCCGGTAGACAATGCGACTGTTAGCACCTCAAGACCCACATTTAAATGGAATGAATCTGTTGATACCGGTAGTGGTATTGATAAATATCAACTACACATTTCCGGACAAGAACCTGTCGATATAGCATCCTCCGAAACGGAATATTTACTAACTTTTGATTTGCCCTATGGTACTTATACGTGGTTTGTCAGAGCGTATGATGTAGTGGGTAATTTTACAAATTCCAATACTCATAACTTTACTGTGGAGTCTCCTTATCCGGATATAGCAGAAACGCCAACAGGCGAAAATCAACTGTGTATCAATCCAATCAATACAAATTATACAACAACTGGTACTACAAATGCAACATCTTATATTTGGCACATTAATCCTGCAACTGCGGGAACAATAACAGGAACAGGCTTGACAGCAACGGTTGACTGGAACGATACTTTTACGGGAGAAGCCAATATCTCCGTACAAGGAGTAAATGATGAAGGAGTAGGTCCTCTATCCAATCCATATATCGTTACAATATCTCCCGCAACGGCACCTGGTTTTGTAGCTGGTAGTACAACTATTTGTCTGGGAGAAACTACAGGAATGTTGACACTAACTAATTATATGGGAACTATTCTCAAATGGCAAAAAAGGTATAATGGAGGTGTTTGGGAGGATATTGTTATGACACCAAGTCCATATTCTGCAATATATTATGAAACTCCAACAATGTCTGGTGAATGGCAATATAGAGCAGAAGTACAAAGTGGTGCCTGTACAGCAGAATATTCCGCAGAAGCAACAATCATTGTTATTGATGTGCCTGTCGCTGGCAATGTAATTACCGGAGATGAAACCGTTTGTCAAGGTCAAACTGCTGTAACCTATACAGTTCCGGTGATTGCTAATGCAACTTCCTATGTTTGGACCTTACCTCCCGGTGCAACAGGAAGCAGTACAACCAATTCAATCACTGTTGATTTTGGGGTTACTGCAGTTTCCGGCAATATTAGAGTTAAAGGAGTTAATTCTTGTGGAGGAGGACAAATTTCAGAGCAATATATAACTGTTAATCCATTGCCGGCAGCCGCGGGAACAATATATGGACGAACAAAAGTTTGTCAAGGAGAAACATCAATAACATATTATGTTTTACAAGTTAATTATGCGACATCCTATATTTGGACTTTACCCGATGGTGCAACNGGAACNAGTAGTACCAATTCAATAACAGTAGATTATAGCATGACAGCAGTTTCCGGAGATATTACCGTTCGAGGAGTCAATTCCTATGGTGAAGGAGCCGTTTCAACCCAAGCAATAACTGTTAATCAGTTTCCTGCAGCCGCAGGGATTATATCAGGTCCGGATACAGTTTGTCAGGGAGATACTGTAATTTACAGTGTTCCTGAAATTGCTCTTGCAACATCATATTATTGGACTTTACCTGGTACTGGATCTGATGTAACTGAAACCAACTCTATAACCGTTATTTATGGAATGGGTATGTCTTCCGGGAATCTTAGTGTGAAGGGATCAAATTATTGTGGTCGAGGAACCGCTTCATTTAAACCAATCACAGTAAATCCGTTACCTGTTGCTGTAGGGATAATATCGGCATCAAAATTGGGAACAGTTTGTCAGGGAGAAAGTGTAGTTTATACAGTTCCTGATTTTCCAAATGCTACATCCTATATTTGGACTTTACCCGATGGGGCAACAGGAACAAGCAGTACTAACTCCATTACAGTTAATTTTAGTACTACAGCAGTTTCCGGAGAATTACCGTTCGAGGAGTCAATTCTTGTGGTGAAGGAGAAGCATTAACCAAATCCATAGAGGTTTATCCGTTACCTGCAGCTGCGGGAACGATTTCCGGTAATGCAACCGTTTGTCAGGGAGAGAGTGGTGTAGTTTATACCGTTCCAGAAATCACCAATGCCACATCTTATGTATGG
>JGI24711J26586_10001705_pt1 | contig 16511 bp, 16 predicted proteins | sample BioPla3DNA1_FD_26586 | JGI IMG/M metagenome (IMG submission 26586)
TTTTTTTGTGTTGTCATGGAAGATAACACCTTTTTTATAACTCCCCACAAGCATGATGCTTCTGGGCTTAAATGGGAAACCTTAATGGAATCATTTGCACAACTTTTCGAAGAGTCCTTAAAAAATGTTGAGACCCGTCCTGGCTCAATGGTTAAGGGTACTGTAGTAGCTATCGATAACGGCTTCGTTATTGTTGACACTGGCTTAAAGTCAGAGTCTACAATTCCTGAGGAGCAGTTCAAGAACGCTCAAGGCGAGATTGAAGTTAAAGTAGGCGACGAGGTAGACGTAGCTTTAGAGTCTGTAGAATCAGGCGACGGTGAGACTCAGGTATCTCGCGAGAAGGCAAAGCGTAACGAAGCTTGGATCAAGCTAGAAGACGCATTTAACAAGAACGAAACCGTCGTTGGTCTAATCGACGGCAAGGTAAAGGGTGGCTTCACTGTACAGTTAGGTGGCATTCGTGCTTTCTTACCTGGTTCATTAGTTGACGTTCGTCCTGTTCGTGACACTGCTCACCTAGAAGGCAAAGAGCAGCAGTTCAAGGTTATCAAGCTAGACCAGAAGCGCAACAACGTTGTTGTATCACGTCGTGCAGTTATCGAGACTGAAAACTCAGCAGATCGTGAGAGCGTACTTGCAAATCTAGCTGAAGGTCAGACTGTAACTGGTGTTGTTAAGAACTTAACAGACTACGGTGCATTCGTTGACCTAGGTGGCGTTGACGGCTTACTACACATCACCGATATGGCTTGGAAGCGTGTAAAACACCCTTCAGAGATCGTTAGCGTAGGTGAAGATGTTACCGTTAAGGTATTAAAGTTTGACCGCGAGCGTTCACGTGTATCTTTAGGCTTAAAGCAGTTAGGCGAAGATCCATGGGTAAATATCGCAGCTCGTTTCCCTGTTGATTCAATCATCGAAGGCAAGGTAACCAACTTAACTGATTATGGTTGCTTCGTAGAGATCGCTGACGGCGTTGAAGGCTTAGTTCACGTTTCAGAGATGGATTGGACCAACAAGAACATTCACCCATCAAAGATTGTATCTGTAGGTGACAAGGTTCAGGTTAAGGTTCTACAGTTAGACGAAGAGCACCGTCGTATTTCTCTAGGTCTAAAGCAGTGCAAGGCTAACCCATGGGTTGAGTTTGCAGAGACTCACAAGAGAAACGAGAAAGTAACTGGTAAGATCAAGTCAATCACTGACTTCGGTATCTTCATCGGCTTAGATGGCGGCATCGACGGTCTAGTTCACTTATCAGACATTTCTTGGCAGCAGTCTGGCGAAGAAGCTGTACGTAACTTCAAGAAGGGTGACGAAATCACCGCTGTTGTTCTACAGGTTGACCCAGAGCGTGAGCGTATCTCTCTAGGTCTAAAGCAGATCTCTGAGGATCCATTTGCAGATTTCTGTGCTGCTAACCGTAAGGGGTCAGTAGTATCTGGCAAGGTAACCGAAGTTGACGCACGTGGCGTAACTCTAGAGTTAGCAGACGGCATCGTTGGTTACATCAAGGCTTCAGACCTATCACGTGACCGTGTTGAGGATGCTACAACTGTTGCTAACGTTGGTGATACCATCGAGGCTAAGTTCGTAAGCGTTGACCGCAAGTCACGTCAGGTAACCCTATCAATTCGTGCTAAGGATGAGGACGAAGAGAAGGAAGCTTTAGAGTCAGTAAATCAGCAGGCTCAAGAGTCAACAACTACTACTATGGCAGCAGCTTTCGCAGCAGCTAACAAGCAGTAATTGTAAACTGATATAAATCGAGGGGAGCTTAGGCTCCCTTCGTTGTTTCTACGCGCTTGATTACACTTCTTATTCAGGCAACAAAAAAGGCAAAGCCTTTTGAGCTTTACCTTCCTCATAGAGTTTCTATTAGCTACATCTTTTTAGCGCCTACAATTACAGCACCTGTTTTTGAGTAGTTTTCAAAACTTATTGATGGATTTGATTTAATGGTACTCTCAAGATATTGTCTGTAGAGACTGAAATTTCTAAGAGTTTTCTGAACCTGTCCATCATTGCATAGCACTTCAATCTTTTGCTCAACTGAGGGGGCAATCTGTTTGTTTAACCTGCCAGAATGGCTGTTATCGCCCTTATAGGCAAAGTCGGCACCAATTAGCTTTATGGTCTTACATTGTGCCTTTACAGCGATTTCTGCAGCTAAATTAAGTACAGAGCCATATGCTTCTACAAAGTCTGCATTTTTCTTATCAAGATAATCTAAAACCTTTAGTTCATCTTTTTTGAAGATAAAGTATTTTGGACCTGTAAAACTCTCAATAAGCTGTTTCTGAGAGTGAGCACTAAAGATTAGCGGTACATCTTTAAAGTAAACAAGATCATTGTTCTTTGAGATATGATCAAATACTATAGGATCAGTTGATACTATAAGATTTGGAATGATACCGTATTCTTTTAGTGTGGATATGGCTGTATCTACAGCAACTACAGTACATGAGGTCTTTTGAATCTCTTTTATGGTAGAGATGTTATCTACAAGGGAAGGACCTGAAGCTAGAAGCAGTGCTGTATCTTTAAAGATTGTTTTTAATGAGGATTTATCTAGAGCAGGTATAGTCTTTAACAGCTGATAGTTGTCATGAAGGTTCTTATCTACAAGAGGCGCCATGGTGCAGTTAAAGTAGCTCCTTGCAAAATCATCATCAAGATAATTTATGAGTTTGCATTTTAGGTTGTTTAAAACCTTAACATCGATATAAAGCTCTGGAGTTACGATAACGCTGTTCTTGTAAATAGGGTAATCGTCAACAGGGATGATGTAATTTATATTAGGTTTTAAGTTGTTGTAAAACTCTGAGTCTATAGCAAGCAGTTCATACATAAGACCTGGATTTAGAATGATGACATCGATGCTGGCGTTAGGGTTTTGAGAGAGGATATAGTTAATCTCATCTCCAAGACCATAGCCATAGATGGTGATGTTTTGCATTAAGTCCAGATCTTTACATTTGTATTTTGCAAATGACGCTCTGTCATGATGGGAAGTCAGCTGTCTGCCATCAACGCACAGTGTTGTATCCTTACCCTGATCAATTTCAATCTGATATTGAGAATCAGCATGAAATACCTTAAGGCGTAGAGCCAGATCCTTATGGTATGCTAATAGGTGTTTGAAATTATTATCAAAAAAATCGTCTTGCATAATGTGTTTACTATAAACTGATAATGGTATGACTTAGATTCTATCTGAAAAAATCGGTCATCTGTCATAAAATTATCAAAAATTGCAGGTTATTTATATTATTTTCTTTTAAATCATAGAGAAAAATTCAAATCTGAATTATTATCATATTGTAATAATCAGTTTGGGAGAAATTAGATATGACAAGAGCAGAGCTGATTGAATCATTATCAAAGAAGTTTCCTTATCAGAACCCACTACAGGTTGACAGTGCTGTACGTGAGGTTTTTGAAATCATGATTGAGACCTTATCAGCAGGCGAGAGAATTGAGATCCGCGGATTTGGTAGCTTTGAAATCCGTATTTATGAGCCACGTGTTGCTCACAATCCTAAGACAGGTGAGCAGGTTAATCTTGACCGCAGACGTGTTGTTCACTTCAAGCCAGGCGTAGGGCTACGTCAGCGCGTTAATTCATACAAGTCTTAATATTTCCTATAAAACTGCAAGGCATTATTTAGTTTTTTTAGAGCTTTTTTCTGCCTTGTGGTATCATGAAAAAATAATAAATACTAATTCAATTAGGAAAAAATAATGATTAAGTTTTGGTTTTACATCATAGTCCTTGTATGCCTTGCGGTTATAGGCCTTACTGTTGGCAGTGCCAACGATTCTATGGTCGAGTTCGATTTCCTAGTTGGAAGAGCATCTGTACCTGTTGCTACCGTATTAGTTGTTGGTGTAGCATTCGGATTTGTATTAGGTTTATATGCAAGCCTACTGCTGTGCCTTAAATTCTGGGTAAGAGAGCGTATCGCTAAATCTTCATTAGCTAAGCTTAAGAAACAGCAAAACCAGGTTGCAGTAAACGAGAAGACAGAATAATCGATATGTTTGAGCTTTTATTTCTTCTTCTACCAATAGCAGCTGTCTATGGTTATTACATGGGCAAGAGCTCGGCACGTGAGAAAGATCAAGAAAACAAGAATAAGCAGAATTTCACTTATTTAAAAGGCTTTGACTATTTATTAAACAACAAGCAGGAAAAAGCAGTAGATAAGTTTATTGCTTTTTTAAATGCCAAAGATCCTACCTTTGATTCATCTTTAGCTTTAGGTAATCTGTTCAGACAGCGTGGTGAGGTTGATAAAGCAATCTCACTCCACGAAAAAATGTCTTCAACAAATGAACTTGAAGAAAGCGAAAAAGAGCTTTCAAAACTTGAGCTTGCCAAAGATTTTATCAGCGCAGGTCTTTTAGACAGAGCTGAGGGTATCCTGCTAGAACTTGTTGAAATCCCAAGACAGAGTAAGGAAGCTGCAAAGCAGCTTTTAGCTGTGTATGAAAAAGAGCAGGATTACGACAAGGCTTTAGATATTTCATCAAAGTATTCAGAGATCTTAGATAAATCTATTAACAAACACGTAAGCCAGTACTATTGTGAGCTTGCCAAAGCAAAGCTTATGCAATCAGATACTGATGAGGCCATATCCTTGTTAAAGAAGGGAATTAGCTCATATCAGAACAGTTTACGTGCACGCCTTGAGCTTTCTGATATCTATATCAAGCAGAACAGAAACAGTGAAGCTTATAAGCTGATTAAAGAAGTCAGCATGATTGAGCCTAACTCTGGCATTGTCTGTCTTGAGAGATTAAGAAAGTGCTTTCCAAACAGTGCCGATCCTAATTACAGATACGCACTTGAGGATCTGGTTCATAGAACCAATTCAGCAGAAGTAATGGTAGAGCTTGTAAGAACAGTCAGTGTCGTTTCTGGCAATGAGGATGCTGAAGCTTTACTTCTGTCCTTTATCAAGAGTAAGTCTAATTTAAAACTATTCTCAGAACTGTTTGAACTGCGTTCACACAATGCTGATGCTAAGGCAAATGAGCAGTTCTTGCAGATTAAAAGTTTGTTAGACGCACAAATTTCTTTGAATAATCGTTACACCTGTCCAAATTGCGGTTTTGAAAGCAGGATGTTGTTCTGGCAATGTCCTTCATGCCGTAAATGGGAAAGCTTAAAGCCAAAAATTGGTTTAGATGGAGATTAAACATGATAGATCCTAAAGTTATTGTTGCTCTTGACTACAATGATGAAAAAAGTGCTTTAGATTTTGTTGCTAAAGTAACTCCTGATTTATGCAAGTTAAAGGTTGGCAACGAGTTATTTACAACAGTAGGACCTGCATTTGTAAGTAAACTGGTTGATAAGGGCTTTAAAGTATTCCTTGATTTAAAATATCACGATATCCCAAACACAGTTGCAAGAGCATGTGAAGCTGCAGCTCGTCTTGGTGTATGGCTTGTAAACGTTCATGCAAGCGGTGGTCCTGAGATGATGAGGGCAGCAGCTGAGGCTTTAGACAAGTTTGAGAATCGTCCAAAGCTTATCGCTGTTACTGTACTTACATCAATGGATAAAGCAGGTTTAGGTTCAATCGGTGTTGATGCTGAACCTCGTGCGCAGGTTTTAAGACTTGCAAAGCTTGCTAAAGAGTGCGGTCTTGATGGTGTTGTATCATCAGCTCAGGAAGTAAGCCTAATCAGGCAGTACCTAGGTATTCCATTCATGTGTGTAACACCTGGTATTCGTCCTGCAGGCTCTGATTTAGGCGATCAGAGACGTATTATGACTCCTGCTCAGGCAATTGAGGTCGGTTCTGATTATCTTGTGATCGGAAGACCTATTACTCAATCAGATGATCCGATTAAGACCTTAACCGAGATCAACTCAAGCATCTTAAAGTAGAATCAAAAAAGCCTTAACATCCAAAGGTGTTAAGGCTTCAATCAATTCATCTCTTTTGTTTTAATCTTTTTTTATTCTGTAGAAATTCTTATCAGTTATTCCATCCCTTAGCATAACTTCACGCATCTTTTTAGGGATCTTTCCCTGACCGGACCATAAATAGGTTTCACCATCAGTACCCACATAGCGATAGCGGGCATCAAGTTTTTTTCTTGGCTCCTTTTTAACGCCTGTAAGAGCTGCTAGATCACTTACTGTAAAGTTATGTGCATCTAAATCATTTAAAAGATTGCTAAGAAATGCTGTTTTCTCTTTGAGTTCGGTTTCACGTCTTATTTCTTCAGATTTAACACAATCACGTAATGAAGTTAACTTTTCAATAATAGACTCTAACTCAGATGATGAAGCATCTCTGAAAAATGCTTTCAAATTTCTGGCATTTTTAAAATATTTATAATCCATATGTATTACCTAAAGGGTATTTTTGGTTATTATACGAATATTATAGTGAAATTTGGAAACATCATGAAGATTATCATTTTAAGACACGGTGAGGCTACTTTTGCCAATTCTGATAGAATCTTATCAAGTGCAGGCATGAGACAGGCTGCAGCAACAGGTACAAAGTTATCAGCATTAGTTAAAGTAACGAAGTGTTTTAGCTCTCCTAAGACAAGAGCAGTGCAGACAGCACAGATTGTCTGCAATCAGCTAGGCTTTACAGGTGAGATTGAATATCTTAACGAGCTGACTCCATCAGGAAATACAGATTATTTAATTTCTTTTATAGAAGCTTGCTGCGATAAATCTGATGTTATTTTATTAGTCTCACATTTACCGCTTGTAGAGAATTTAGCCTACGAGCTTTGTAAAAAGACTAAAATACCACCTCAGTTTGATACTGCATGCTCACTTGTCATTGATTTTAATGGTCAGATGGGACATTTCGAGCAATTTGTATCTCCATTTAAAGAGGACGTAATCTTCTAGGAAGTTAAGTAGTTCTAATTTTTTACTAATATTTTTAGTTTAAACTGTTACACATCAAGGTCTTAAGGCAAAATAACCATAAAAATCGATGTTATACGTCACATATTTGGCAATAAACTAAATATTTGATAAATAATGTTAATTTTATGGCAGATTTTTTTAGGATCCTGACCTATTATCTAGATATAAATTACAAATAATAATTAGTAAAACAACTATCTTCACACATACATCATGTGGAGAACAAAATAAGGAACAGACGATGAGAGAGTTTAAAAACTACGCTCCTAGACAAATTGCTAAATATGTTGTGTCTTTTTTCAAAGGTCAGTTTTCAATCGCTGGTAAAGGCATTTTTGAGTTTTCAAACGGTAGAGTAGTGATCACCGTACAGATGGACGAATCAGCACTTAAGATCTGTAAAGAGATCAATGAGCAGGCCGTTACCATGACCAAAAGAAAAGATCAGATGCAATACTGATAATCTCTCCTTTTAAAAACAATTTTTATTCTGAAAATACCTCGTTTTACGAGGTATTTTTACGATCTGTATATCCTTTTTTACAAAATCAATTATTACACTTAATTTTTATAGACTAAAATTTTATTGAGGTTAGTATTTTTATTGAGGTAATAATGAACATAATAAGCAACCTTAATAAATCAATAGCAAAAAAATTGGATTAGGTTTTATCCTTTCTTTGTTTATTGTTATTAGTTTAGTTGCATTTATCTTCTATCAGAATGCGTCAAAAGCCATAATTGATGGAACCTTAAATAAGGCCTTACTACAGGCCACAGAGCTTATGAAAGTAAAGGTCGAAAACTTTAATGTTCCTCTAATCCAGACTTCTTCTAATCTTGCAATTTCCTCTAATAACAAAAACTGGATGTTAAAAGATCATGAATCTGAAGAAGGTCGTAAACTTTACCAGCAAGAGCAGGAAGCTATTATTGCCAATAACGGCTTTCCCAGTATCTTCCAGGCATCTTTACTGTCAAATACCTATTACACCAAAGGTGTTTCCGATGGTCCTATAGATATGGATGGTAAGGATTCCTGGTTAATGTTTGTAATCAATATGAACGCTCCATACGGCGTTAATATGGATTTTGACAGAGTATCTGGAAAACTCTCCATGTTCATCAACTATAAGGTTATGGATAAAAATAAGCTTATAGGTTTAACAGGCACCATGGTGGAGTTGAATTCACTTCTTGAGATGCTTTCTAAGCAGAAATTAGGTGAAAGAGGTTATTTCTTTGCTATATCTGAAGATGGCACTATTCAGCTTCACAAAAACAAGGATTATATCCTTCGGCAGAATCAAACAGGATGTTGATTCTAAAAAATTCTAGTAATAGAAAATTCCTCTAAATGAAAACCTCTATAGCCTCTGGTAATAGGGGGGTTCTGTTAATAAATTATGCTCAAAAACAAAGCATTAGACTCACTTTCAAATATAGTTTTTTACTATGCTATAATCTTGTTGCTGCACGCGCAGTTGAGATAGTATTTTCTGTGTGGTTATATGTCTAAACTTCAAAACAATCAAGAAATCTTAGAAATTCATTCTATGCTAGATGAATTACCAAACGCTGAACAAATTCAGGGGCCTCTATTAAATGAACTTATCACTGTACAGGATGTGGTACGTTATTTAGTATCTAATTTTGCAAAACATTCAATCTTTGTAGGTCATGGTACAGACAACTACTGGGATGAGGCCTTAGAAATTTTACAGGCTGTAATGCACTTACAACCACCATGCGATGATTCAACTTTAAATTCAAAGCTGACAAGAAAAGAGCGTGAGATTATCGCAAAAATCGCAGCTCAAAGAATTATCAATAGAATTCCAACTCCATATCTGACTCACAGAGCATTCTTCTGTGGCAAGGAATTCTATGTTGACGATAGAGTGATTATCCCAAGATCACCTATTGCAGAGCTAATCGAAAAAAGTTTCGACCCATATATTGAAAGACGTCCTGAGCGTGTACTTGATATGTGCACCGGCTCTGGCTGTATCGCTATTGCCATTGCCATGCAGTTTGAAGGCGACGTTGAGGTTGATGCTGTTGATATCTCTGATGAGGCACTTGAAGTTGCCAACATCAATATTCAGGGCTACTGTCTTGAGAATGTAGTAACTCCAATCAAGTCTGATTTATTTGACAATCTGATGGAAGGCGACAAGTACGATGTAATCGTGGCAAATCCTCCATATGTGGACAGCTATGATTTATCTACCATGCCAGATGAGTTCAGATGTGAGCCTGATCTTGCTTTAGGTTCAGGTGATGACGGTCTTGACTGTGCAAAGAGAATTTTAGCTGATGCTGTTAACTATCTAAATGATGACGGCATTCTAATCATGGAAGTTGGTAACTCAGAAGAGCAGTTAGTAGATTTATTCCCAACAGTACCATTCCACTTCGTGGACCTAAAGAGAGGTGGTACCGGCGTGTTTATTCTAACTGTAGAGCAGTTACGCGCATACCATGAGGTTTTTGCAAAGGCAGCAGGAGAGGTTGTAAATGCCGGCAAATAGTTTTGGTGATATTTTTAAAGTAACAACCTGTGGCGAAAGCCACGGTCTTGCACTAGCTGCAATTGTTGATGGTGTTCCACCACTGATTGAGCTATCAGAAGCTGATTTACAAGGTGATCTTGATAGACGTCGTCCTGGCTCTACAAGATACGGCACCCCAAGAAATGAAGCTGATGCAGTAAAGATTATCTCAGGCGTATTTGAGGGTAAAACCACTGGTACCTCAATTGGTCTAATCATTGAGAACAATGCACAGCGTTCTCAGGATTATTCAGCAATCATGAATTCATTCAGACCAGGACATGCTGATTACACCTATTTATCAAAATACGGTATTCGTGATTATCGTGGCGGCGGCAGAGCATCTGCGCGTGAAACTGCAATGAGAGTTGCTGCAGGTGCCATAGCAAAGAAAGTGTTAAAACAGCTTTTCAATATCTCAATTGACGGTTGTGTAACTGCAATTGGTGAGATAAAAACTGACAAATACGATGCAAAGACTGCTTTAAACAACGATTTTAACTTTGCTGATGAATCAAAGATTGATGATTTAAAGGCACTGTTTAAAGATCTAGCAACAGTAGGTGATTCTGTAGGTGCTGTAGTTGAGGTAAGAGCTCACAACATGCCTGTAGGTCTTGGTGATCCTGTATTTGACAGATTAGATGCAAAGATTGCCTATGCTATGATGGGTATTAACGCTGTAAAGGGCGTTGAGATTGGTGATGGCTTTGAAATGGCAAAGATGAGAGGCTCATCTGCCCGTGATGAGTTAACCCCTGAAAAATTCCTGTCAAATCACAGTGGCGGTATTTTAGGTGGCATCAGCTCAGGTCAGGAGCTTGTAGTTAAGTTGGCTCTAAAGCCAACTTCAAGCATTCTTGTGCCAGGCAATACCATTGATAAGGATGGTAATGTAACCTCTATTGTAACAAAAGGTCGTCATGATCCATGCGTTGGCATCAGAGCTGTACCTATTGCCGAGGCAATGCTTGCAATCACCTTATTAGATGCAGCCTTAAAGAATAAGGCACAATGCTTTAATGTCCCTCATTCAAATTATCAGATCCCATCTGAAAACTAATTAAAAAGTGGCAGGAAACTGCCACTTATCTTCCTTTACATAATTTAACTTTCATTTAACAAACTAAAGCCTTTTATCCAAAGATATTTTACAAAGTCTTTCTACTATGTACCTGTGCTTTAAAGCGCTAGGTAAAAAATTTTAGAGAGAACTTATATTTATGAAAAAATCACTATTAGCTTTAGTTGTAGCATCAGTTGCTGCATCTTCAGTTCAGGCTGCAAGTGTATAACAGAAAGATGGTACCAAATTAAAAGTAGATGGCCGTGTACAGGCAGTTATTTACAACTGCAATAACGGTAAAGCTGGAGAGAACGATTCAACCTTAGAAAACTCAGCACGTTTCGGTATCGGCAGTTCAATAAAAGTTTCTTCTGTTACCTTACTAGGCTACTCACAGTGTGACATGGCAGACGGTTCATCAAAGACCGGTAACTCAATTAAGGCAAGACATCAGTTTGTAGGTGCAGATTTCGGTCAGTTTGATAAGTTAACAGCAGGCCGGTACAAGGGTAATCAGGCATGGGGGTCTTCAACTACTGATGTATTTGATGATTTCGGTTGCAATGCTCAGGGCGCTAACGATGAGTGTAACTCAGGTCGTATTGATTATGCTGTAAAGGCAAACGGCTTTGAAGGCAAGTTAGGTGCTGTTCTTGATGTAGACAGCTACAAGATTGAGCACGGTTCAAAAACAGAAAAGACCTTTGCATTAGATCACGGCTTTGCTGTAGCTTTAGGTTACACCTTTGACAATGTTGGTTTCGGCCCACTATCACTTCGTGCAGGCTATGAGACATTAAAGGCTCAGGAAGACTTAAAGAGCGGTACAAGCATGTCATTTTACGACGATGTTAATACCTTAAATTTAGGTATTTCATGGAGTGCTGAAGCTGATTGCGTATATTTAGGTGCTTCATACTTTGACAGAACCTTCGACTTTAAGAACAAGATAGTTGCATCAAATACAGAGGTTGATACATCAGCAGTTCATGATTTAAAGGTTAAAGGCTTTGAGTTTGTAGCAGGTTACACCTTCTAGTAAAAATTCATATCCTAAAAATATTCGTTTTAAGATCTCCTTTATGGAGATCTTTTTTGCAGTCTGTTCTCATATTAAAAGTCCATCTTAATTATCTATATCATTGCATACTCATCTTAAAAACATAATATTAGTGCATAAATATTGCACAGAACTGATGAAATGATACGGACATATATCTTTATATATAAAAGTATCCGTTATCTCATATATGCGAGTATTTTAGGCTAAAGCAAGGTTAGGAAAACGAAAGCGAAGATAAAAAAACAGTATGAATAAGGCAAAAAAAAGCATAGCCTCAGGCTATGCTTTAAATGAAAAACTATGAATTCTTAGTCAACTGTAGGAACTTCTTCAGGTAGCTTACCTTTAACTTCCTTATTCACAATGTTAGCAACACATGAATCTGACCATACATTAAGTGCAGTTTCAATCATATCGATAATAGCGTATACAGGGAGAATAATACCCATTAAAGCTACAGGAATATTCATTGATGATACAAGTGAAAGGGTTAGGAAGTAGCATCCCATAGGAACACCTGCGTTACCAACTGCAGCAAATGTTGCAATAAAGATCCATGCTACTAAGGTACCAAAAGCGATTTCAATACCAGAGTTCTGTAAAAGATATACAGAGGTGATGAGGATAAATGCAGCACAGCCGTTCATGTTGATGGTGGTGCAGATTGGTAATACAAAGCGTGAAACTCTCTTATCAATCTTCAGGTTATCTTCAGCTGATGCGATAGTAACTGGCAGGGTACCTGCGGATGATTTTGAGAATAAAGCTACAGCTAAAGCTGGTAACATGCCACGGGCAATCTTTAGTGGGTTTAAACCACGTAGTAATAGGATTGCAGGTAGAATGATAAACATCTGTAGCAGGTTAGCGCTGATTACACAGCCAAAGTATGAGGCAATACCGCCGATGATTACGCCAGCCTCTAACTGAGCTACAAGCTGAGCTGTAAAAGCTAGGATACCTAGTGGCAGCACTTTAATTAACCAGTGGATCAGGATAAACAGTAATTCCTGGAAACCTAAAAGGAAGTGCACTACAGCACTCTTTGACTTTGAGTCAGGCATTGAAGCAATACCTAAACCAAAAGCTGCTGCAACTAGCAGGATTGATAATACGTTACCTGCAACAAATGGCTGCAGAAGGTTATTAGGAATGATAGAGATGATGTGCTGTAAGTATGATAATGACTCATATTGAACTACAGCATCAGCAGCCTTTCCTGATAAATCTGATGGTACGTTCTCTGGGGATACATAAGAGAAAATAACAGCACCTAGTGTAGCTGCAAGAATTGTTGTAAGCAGGGTATAGAAAATTGTATATCCTAAGATGGTACCGCCCTTAGAACCTTTTGAAAGTTTTGACAGGGTAGTAATCAAGCTTACTGCAATTACAGGTACAGCGATGAAGCTGAATAAACGTGTAAAGATTGTAGCGATAAAATCAAAAACTGATTTTAAATCGTCGTTTGCAATGTAGCCTAAGATGGCGCCTAAAATTAGAGCTCCTACGTATAAAGCTGCAGTAAATAAGCGACTTTTTCTGCTGATGGTAGCAAGGGCAGTAGTTGTTGCCTCGTTGATGCGTTGTGTATTTTCAGCCATGATATTTCCTTATTAAAGTAAAGCTGATTGGTAATGTATATTATTTTATCAAGTTAATATAAAAATTATAAATTTTATGCTTTTGCCATATGAATGGGCAAAAGCATAAAGAGTTTGAGTATTATTTATTAGTCCTGGTGATATAAAGCAGTTGATAGATATCTGTCACCGCTGTCAGGTAGGATTACAACGATAGTCTTACCTTCGTTCTCAGGACGCTTTGCAAGCTCAATTGCAGCTGTCAGTGCAGCACCTGATGAGATACCTGTAAACAGACCCTCTGTCTGTGCAAGTTTACGGCCGTTATCAAGAGCGTCGTCATCTTTAACACCGATGATCTCATCTACAACAGTGCCATCAAATACCTTAGGGATGAAGCCTGCTGAAATACCCTGGATCTTGTGAGGACCTGGCTGACCGCCTGCTAAAACTGGAGATGAGGCTGCCTCTACTGCTACAACCTTAATGTTAGGGTTCTGAAGCTTTAGATAGTTACCTGTACCTGTTACAGTACCGCCTGAACCTACAGCTGATACGAAGATATCAACCTTACCTTCAGTGTCAGACCAGATCTCAGGACCTGTAGTCTCAAAGTGAGCCTTTGCATTAGCCTGGTTTTCAAACTGCTGAGGAATAAAGGTATTCTCGTTTTCTGCTGCAAGTGAAAGCGCCTTTTCAATAGCACCTTTCATACCCTTAGCACCTTCTGTTAATACAAGTGAAGCACCATATGCCTTTAGAATGTTGCGACGCTCAACTGACATGGTCTCAGGAAGAACAAGAGTAACCTTAAGACCTAATGCTGCGCCTACTAAGGCCAAACCGATACCAGTGTTGCCTGATGTTGGCTCAATGATCCAGGTGTTCTGATTGATTTTACCTGTATCTAAGGCATCTTTAATCATGTAGAAAGCAGCTCTGTCCTTTACTGAGCCTGATGGATTCAATGCTTCGTATTTAGCAAGGATCTTTGCTTTTAAACCTAACTTCTTTTCAAAGTTTGATAATTCTACTAGAGGAGTTTTTCCGATTAGATCTACTGCTGATTTGTAAATAGGCATTTTATAGCTCCTAATAAATATTGTTTTTTAAGCTTGTTGATGAACTTTATGTATTTATGAAAACATAAAAAATAAAATTTTCAAAACAAAATTTTTATGCGGGATTAATAAATGCACCAAAAAAGAGCATAAAATAAAATTAAAATCATATAAATCAATAATTTAAAAGCCTAGAATTTTACTAGGTAATTTTAAAAAGTTTCGCTTATTTATATAAAACCTATTGAAATAGTAAGAATTAGGTGCAATAAGGGCTCATAAAGGTATAAAGAGAGATTAGTATTCAATAAACAAAGCAAATATCTGGTAATAGTAGAAGACTATAATCTTAGAAAAATTCAGACTATTAAAAATAATTACAAACAAGGTTATAAAATGAAATAAATCATAGAATCTGAAAAGTCTAAATGATAGTATTATCCTGCTTAAAAGATATTTAGCGTATCTTATGAGAGAGTAAGAACATTAGCATTTATATAATTAGAACAAAAATAATAATGGTAGATTTATGAGCACATCAAACGACGTTTTTCCAGTTTCAATGTTTGACAATATCAGACAGCATCCATCTAACTACAGACTGCTTACCCGTATTCCTTTAACAGAAGAGGGCGTGGATACTCATTTTCCGATTGAACTTAACCCTAAAATTGAAGGCGATACTGTAAAGACTGTAGTATTTTTAGATACAGAAACCACAGGACGAGAGCACACTAAAGACGAAATTATTGAGCTTGGCATGGTAAAGGCCACATTCAGTGTTGAGCGTAAAATCATTTTAAGTGTTGATAAGTTCTATGACGAATTTGAGCAGCCTCAGAATCCAATTCCACCTGAAATCACCAAGCTTACTGGTATTACCGATGAGATGGTGGCAGGCAGAAACTTCAACGAAGAGCAGATTGTAAAGTTTTTAGCTGGCACTGATTTAATCGTAGCGCACAATGCATCATTTGACAGACCTTTCTTTGAAAAGAGATTTACCATCTCCTCACTGCAGACCCTGCCATGGGCATGCTCATTTAAAGAGGTTCCATGGAGCTATTTAGGCTTTCCTGGTGCCAAGCTTGAGTATCTTGCAACACATCTTGGCTATTTCTACGATGCTCATAGAGCATATGTGGACTGTTTGGCTCTTTTATGGATTCTATATACCTGTAAAGAGTCTTTCCCTCATTTAATCACCAGCGCAAGAAAGAGCTCATTTAAGGTTACCGTAAAGGGCAACACCTTTAGCATCAATAATGATCTTAAGCGTATCCGTTTTAGATTTGACGGTTTTGACAAGAGCTGGTACAAGCTTGTCAACTCAAAAGAGGAGGCTGACAGCCTTAAAGATACACTTGAGACCACCTATAAGGATGGAAGTGTTAATTTTGATGTGATCTTTAAAGAATTTACTGCAAGAAATCGATATAAATTCTAGATTTTTGCTAACATAGCAATATTGATAACCAAAGAATATTTTCACTTTTTATTAGGATAAGTATATGAAGGATCTTGTACAGTCTGGTACTTCTTTTTTAAAGGAATTCCAAAAGTTTGCAGTTAAAGGCAACGTTATGGACATGGCAATCGGTGTGGTAATCGGTACTGCTTTCGGTAAGATAGTGTCATCATTAGTAGCTGATGTGATTATGCCTTTAATCGGTCTTTGTGTTGGTAACATCGATTTAAAAGATCTTGCAATCACTCTAAAGGATAAGACCGATGATGCTCCAGGTATTGTTCTAACCTATGGTGTATTCCTGCAGAATGTACTAGATTTTATTATCATAGCATTTGCAATCTTTATTTTCATTAAGCTAATCATTAACTTAAAGAGCAAGGTAATTCACGAGGAGAAGGTAGAAGCAGCTCCTGTACCTGAGGATGTTAAGCTTTTATCTGAGATTAGAGATCTTTTAAAAGAAAAGAATAAATAACATCAGATGGCAGGTCATGCAAAATTCTCATAATGAGCTGATCTGCCTTTAATTTCATAGACAAGTCTAAACATATCATCTAAGCTCTAAGAGCAGAAAAATCCTTCCATATAAATTACTTACAACTCAAGAATAAGCTCTTTTCAAGATCTTAAACACCTGCTTGTGTATAATGCCTTATATATCAAGGTTTATTGAACTGATTTTATCTGCATGAAATTATATATGGACCCACTTAAACTTGCCAGAGATTTTGATAACTTTTTTTATAACGTAGTAAATGCAGCTATATATCCGGTCTCTTGTTGAGTATGCCTACTC
>JGI24711J26586_10001709_pt1 | contig 16496 bp, 19 predicted proteins | sample BioPla3DNA1_FD_26586 | JGI IMG/M metagenome (IMG submission 26586)
ATCATCGATTTTCTTGCAAATAACGGAGGCAACGCAAATGCCTCTGCAAAAAATGATGTTGTAATTAAAAATCATTTATGTTACGATTAATTATTTATTTGACACATGAAAGGTGCTATGTTAATATATTTAGGAGAGCGCGAGGGGGGGTGGTAGTGTGTTTAAAATTGGAGACAGGGTGGTTTATCCTATGCACGGCGCCGGGGTGATTGAAGCGATTGAAGAAAAAGAGATCCTGGGTGTCCGTAAGAAATACTACGTGATGAAACTGCCTGTTGGAGAGATGAAGGTGATGATTCCTATTGACAGTATCCTTCGTGTCGGGCTGCGCGAAGTGATTGATAAAGGTATGATCGAAGAAGTATTCGAGGTGCTGCGAAATCCCAACGGCGAAATGTCTTCGAACTGGAATCGGCGTTATCGTGACCATCTCGAGAAAATAAAAAGTGGCGATATCCTCGAAGTTGCCGAAGTGGTGCGCAATCTCACGCGCCGGGANCGGGAAAAAGGACTTTCTACAGGTGAGCGTAAAATGTTGGAAAACTCAAAACAGATCATGGTTAGTGAGCTGCTNCTGGTCCAGGGCATTGATCAATCTGAGATCATTAACGCTCTTGAAAGTATCTTTGATAGCTACCCCGGATAACCACGCCGGTCCATCAAATTAAAAGATCTCCTGAATATCATATTTTACATGTATAAACTGGCTTGATCATAGTTAAAACTATACGTTATAATTATGTGTATAAAACNCTTTGGGCGGTTGTCACGCTGAATTAACCTTTCCCATGGGAGGTGAGAACGTGATCCGCAAGGTTTTACANGTTATCGGGACGCTGATCGGAATTGCCACCGGTGCGATTTTATTCTATCATGCAGTACCGGGCTTTGTCGCGGTAATCGGCAGTCCCGAACTTGCCTTTTCACCCTGGAGCTATACTGCGGCCGGCGGCGGCCTGTTCGGTCTTCTTTTTTACTTAATAACTCCTTCCGTGATCGATTCATGCCAGCGTTTCTTAGATTGGTGGGAGAGCAGGCTAAAAAAGGTGCCGACCCAGGATATCATCCTTGTGGTTATCGGGATGATCATTACTCTGCTTCTTGGTTTACTGATCAGCTATCCAATCTATAATATCCCCCATGTAGGCGCTTACATCGCCCCGTTGATTACACTGGGCCTTGTCTTTTTTGGAGTGCGCTTCATCCTGAGCCGTAAAGAAGAGTTTTCTTTTCTTACTTCTTTTTTTAACCGTAATTCACGGGCTCTTGATGCTGCAGACAATGAAACTTTCAAGATTCTCGATACCAGCGCTATAATCGACGGAAGAATTGTGGATATTTGTAAGACCGGTTTTTTAGAAGGGGTTATCGTCGTGGCCGGCTTTGTCCTTGAAGAGTTGCAACATATTGCTGATTCTCCCGACCTGCTGAAGCGAAACCGGGGGCGGCGTGGACTCGACATCCTCAATAAGATTCAAAAAGAGATGGATATCCCCGTGCAGATCTATGAAGGCGATTTTGAAGAGCTCAGTGAAGTTGACAGCAAGCTGGTCCGTCTCTCAAAAGTGTTAAACGGAAAGATTATCACTAACGATTTTAACTTAAACAAGGTTTGTGAGCTGCAGGGAATTACTGTATTAAATATCAATGAGCTGGCCAACGCGGTGAAACCGGTAGTCCTGCCCGGCGAAGAGATGACTGCACAGATTATCAAAGACGGCAAAGAGATTGGCCAGGGAGTGGCTTACCTGGATGACGGAACCATGATTGTGGTTGAAGGTGGTAAACGGCATATCGGTGAAACAATTGAGGTCCTGGTGACCAGTGTTCTACAGACTGCGGCTGGACGGATGATCTTTGCCAAACCGAAAAATGCCGTTGAGAAAGTAACCGGGGTTAAATAATGTCGGTAACCGCTCTCATCGCCGCTTCAGGACAGGGGCAGCGCATGGGCGGCGAAATTAAGAAACAGTATCTTCAACTTGAGGGTAGGCCTATTCTTGCCCGCACTTTAGAGATTTTCATCCGCCATCAAGCGGTGAACCAGATCGTAGTTGTTGTTCCGGTAGCAGAAACAGTGTTGGCCCGCAATACGATTAAACCTTTTTGCTCCCTCGAAAAAATCTGCTTTGTTGAGGGCGGGAAGCGGCGGCAGGATTCTGTTTACCAGGGGCTTCAGGCGGTCTCCCGAGATGCAGAGATGGTCTGCATTCACGACGGGGTACGCCCTTTTGTTAGTGCCAAGCTCTTCGAAGACGTGCTTGAGGCCGCCCGTAAGTACGGGGCGGCTGTCCCGGTGATTCCGGTTACCGATACCTTAAAGGAGCTCTCAATCAGCGGCTTTGTTGAACGGACCATTTCCCGGGAAACAGTTTACCGCGCCCAAACCCCCCAGATATTTCGCCATGACCTGATTACCGAGGCCTACCGGAAAGCCTATATCCTCGGAGTGGAAGCCACCGACGATGCTTACTTGTTGGAGCTGCTGGGCGGAAAGGTCTGCACCGTGCCTGGCAGCCCGTCCAATATTAAGGTTACCCATCCCCTGGATCTTCTTTTTGCCGAGGCTCTTCTGAAAAGGGGGTGCTAGAGCTGTTTCGAGTCGGCATTGGTTTTGACCTGCACCGGCTTACCGGGGGTCGCCCCCTAATCCTCGGCGGAGTGAAGATCCCTTTTCAGCGCGGACTGCTAGGCCATTCTGACGCGGATGTACTGCTGCATGCCTTGATGGACGCCATGCTCGGGGCTGCCGGGTTACATGATATCGGCTTCTATTTTCCTCCTGGAGAGAAGCGCTATAAAGATATTTCAAGTTTGAACCTTTTAGCTACAGTCCAGGAGATTATTTCAGCTGAGAATTATATAGTTAGCAATGCTGACATGGTTATAATTGCCGAGGCGCCACCGCTGGCTCCATTTATTGAAGCTATGGAAAAGAATATTGCTGTGACACTGAAGCTTCCCGAGAACGCTGTCTCGGTTAAAGCTACGACCACCGAAGGGCTGGGTCTCTGTGGTCGTGGCGAAGCGATTGCAGCACAGGCAGCCGTATTGTTGCGAACCCGAACCGAAAGCTGAAGAGAAACCAGCCGTGTTTTTCTCCCATCTACGGCAATATATGAGGCGATCTTCTCTCATATTACCTTTCAGAGCGTCAGTTTCCATCAAAATGCTCCAATATCTTTTTAAAGAGTTGGTGGCAGGTCTTTCTCAAGCAAAGCAGAATAGTTAAATCAAAGATCATCTTTTCACATGGNGTGGNCGGGGCGGCTTTTGGGGTAATTTAGTCCCAAGGAGTTTCTGATATGGCTGAAAAAAAGGGCTTTATGAAATATGTGCGTTATACCAATTTGGCNCTTTCCTACGGGCTTACCATGATCTTAGCTATATTTTTGGGATTTTACGGTGGAGATTGGCTTGACCGGCGCCTGGGTACATCCCCGATATTCATGTTGNTGGGAATATTTTTGGGGGTAGGGGCAGGATTTTATAGTTTATGGAGCGAATTATCTAAATTAATTGAAATAAATAAAGAGAAAAAACTAGAAGAAAAGAAACAATATGAAGGAATAGTAGAAAATCGTCGAGTAGAGGAAGGAGAAAAGGAGAAGTAGTCGAAGAACAGTATAGCATTNTTGTAGAAAGAAATTGNGAAGGGGAAGTAGAACGAAGAAAGATGATAACCGGTAGCGCTAAGAAGATAGATAAAACAGAAANAACAATGATTATTATCGGTGCAGGGATATCCGTTATCGCTTTGATGCTAGGCTACCGGCTCTANGCCCTGGGAGTGGTCCTGGCCGCCTCCGTGGCTTGGNTTCTTTATCGCTGGCAGCTGATTGCTGTCACCAACCAGGATGGAGTTTCCCCTCAAAAAGCTACTGTGAGGTTAATGATCCGTTCAATAATCAGGATGCTGATCCTCTTTAGCCTTTTGGGGCTTTCCATATTGGGAGGAGAGGCTTTTCTTTTTGGTGTTTTGACCGGCCTTCTTCTTCAGGTTATGGCATACATGGGTCAAGCGTTTTACATTATNTTAAGGAAAGGAGGAACAGCTTAATTGGGCTTCGAAGCTTTGCAGGGGGTATTGGAACATGTTCAACCGTCGGTTGTCTTTTACCTGGGTTCTATTCCCATCACTTCTACCGTGATCAACACCTGGGTAATCATGGCCATCCTTTTGCCTTTGGTCTATATTTTTACCAGGGATCTCTCCGTTATCCCGAAAGGGCCGCAGCATCTCTTGGAGATGATGGCCGAGTTTCTCTATGAGCTTCTCGAGGATAACATGGGCAAGGAAGGACGAAAGTATATTCCGCTGGTGGGCACTCTCTTTGTGTTTATCCTGTTTTTGAACCTCTCCTGGCTTATTCCGGGGATGAGGCCGCCGACCACCGACCTTTCTACTACAGTAAGCTTTGCCATAGTCACNATTATCCTGGTTCAGATCATCGGTATCAAGAAGCAAGGGTTGGGAGGATACGTCAAACATTTTTTCCAACCNANTCCTTTTTTGTTTCCTCTAAATGTTATTGAGGAGCTGGTTAAGCCGGTATCTCTTTCCCTCCGTCTTTTTGCGAATATGTTTGGTGAAAAGACGGCGGTTGCCGTGTTGTTTTTAATGATTCCTTTAGTAGTCCCTACCCCGGTGATGTTATTGGGGTTAATTATGGGCCTTATTCAAGCCCTGGTCTTTTCGTTGCTAACAGCGGTCTATATAGCCAACTTTGTCCAGGGACACTAAATAATAGTAATCAGGAGGTAGGTAATAATGGGATTGGCTTATGTAGGTGTAGCTTTGGCCGTAGCCCTGGCTGCTTTTGGTTCTGCTCTCGGTCAGGGGATGGCTTCGCGAGCTGCCATGGAAGGTACTGCCAGGCAGCCTGAGGCCGCCGGAGATATCCGGACCACCCTGATCCTGGCTCTGGCTTTTATTGAAGCGTTAACCCTCTTTTCCTTTGTGATCGCNATCCTTCTATGGACCACACTACCGTCGTAATTTTTAAAGGGCGGATAAAACTACTTTTTTGTTTATCCGCCCAGACTTCTAAAAAAATCAAGGGGGTGACGTTATGGCAGAAATTTTTCAAGCCTTAAGTTTTGAACCTTGGACTTTTCTATTTCAGGCCATTAATGTGGCGATAGTTCTGGGGTTACTTTATCTTATCCTTTGGAAGCCGCTTTCACAAAGCTTTGCCAACAGGGAAGAGAAAATAGAAGGGGACTTGAGAAAAGCTAATTCCGCCAAAGAAGAAGCAGANGCGATATTATCTAACTATCAACATAAAATAGACGAGGCTCATCAGGAGGCTCAGGCCATCCTGGAAAAGACTACTAAAATGGCCGAAAACACCCGTGCGGAGATAGTTGCCCAGGCCAGGGAGGAGGCTGGCCGGGTGATGGAGCAAGCCCGGATGGAGATAGAAAGAGAGAAAAGAGCGGCCCTGGCTGCCATCCGCAGCCAGGCGGCAGACCTTGTAGTAATGACAACAAGCAAGGTTATGGCCCGCGCCCTTACCCCTAGTGATCAAGAGCACCTGGTTAAGGAGGCTCTGTCGGAGGTGGAAAGGTTACAGTGAGTCAAGACAAAGTAGCCCGGGTCTATGCAGAAGCCCTCTTTTCTGAAGCCCGGAAAATGGGGCAAGCAGAAGAACTGGGAGAAAAGCTACTTTCCTTAAAAAGAAGAATGGAGGAAGACGCCGAGCTTCAGAAAGTCCTTCAGCACGAGCTAATCTCTCCCCAAGAAAAAGAAAAGGCGTTAAAAGAACTCCTTCCCCGGTTGCTGAGCAGAGAAAGAGAAGAGATGATCATCTCCATTGTTCCTGAATATCAGCGTCTGCTGGATGAGGAGAAGGATGTTGAGCCGGTGGAGGTAACACTAGCCTCTGCTATTACCCCTGCCCTTGAATCTGAGCTGAAACAGAGATTGGCCCAGGTTATAGGGAAGAAAGTCCGCCTGGAAATTAAAATTGATCCTAAGATACTGGGGGGAATGGTGTTACGCTGGGAAGACCGGGTAGTAGATGCCAGTGTAAAGAAGAAGCTGGAGCTTATAGGCGACCACTTAAAGACAGTTTGACAGGCAGTCTTGTCAAGCTGATGTAAAGGGGTGATCGAGGTTTGGATAACAAGATCGAAGAGATTACCAGTATCTTGATGCAGCAGATTAAACAATATGAGCTGGAGTTAGAGGTAGAGAGCAAGGGCATTGTTACCTATGTCGGTGACGGCATTGCTCACGTACAGCTGGAAAATGTTATGGCCAGCGAGCTCCTGGAGTTTCCCGGAGGAGTTTACGGCATGGCCTTAAACCTGGAAAAAGATAGTGTAGGAGCGGTAATTTTAGGTCCATACCTGCATATTAAAGAAGGGGACGAAGTAAAACGGACCTCTCGTATCATGCAGGTGCCTGTAGGAGAGGCTCTCATCGGGAGGGTGGTTAACCCTGTCGGAATGCCTCTCGATGGTAAAGGACCGATTAATACTGACACATTTCGACCGACAGAGTTTCTTGCCCCAGGGGTGATTCAACGCCAACCGGTAAATGTACCGCTGCAGACCGGGATTAAAGCTATTGATACGATGATTCCCATTGGCCGGGGGCAGCGGGAGCTGATCATTGGAGATCGCCAGACCGGGAAAACAGCTATTGCGGTGGATACCATTATTAATCAGAAAGATCAAGATGTGATCTGCATTTACGTGGCGATCGGGCAAAAAGCTTCTACCGTGGCCAGCGTCATTCAGAAGTTCGAGGAAACAGGTGCCATGGAGTATACTACGGTGGTAGCGGCCCATGCTGGTGAACCGGCTCCGCTTTTGTATATAGCGCCTTATGCCGGTTGTGCAATGGGCGAACATTTCATGTACGAGCAAAATCGCGATGTCCTCTTGGTTTACGATGACTTGTCGAAACATGCCGTAGCTTACCGGGAACTTTCCCTGCTTCTGAGGAGACCTCCAGGCCGGGAAGCTTACCCCGGAGATATATTTTATCTGCATTCTCGTTTGCTGGAGAGGGCGGCCTGCCTGCACGAATCTTTTGGCGGAGGAACGCTTACCGCCTTACCTATAATTGAAACCCAGGCCGGGGACGTCTCCGCCTACATTCCTACCAACGTAATTTCGATTACCGACGGCCAGATCTACCTGGAATCAGATCTCTTTTATGCCGGCCAGCGCCCGGCAATTAACGTGGGGCTTTCGGTTTCACGGGTAGGAGGAGAGGCCCAGTTAACAGCGATGAAACAGGTCGCCGGGCATTTGCGCCTAGATTTGGCCCAATACCAAGAGCTGGCCGCCTTTGCCCAGTTTGGAACAGATCTGGATAAAGCTACCCAGGCCCGGTTGACCCAGGGCGAACGGATGATGGAACTTTTAAAGCAGGTCCAGTACCAACCCATGCCCGTGGAAGAGCAGATCGCGGTTATTTTTGCAGGCGTAAACAGGTATTTAGATGATCTGCCTGTAGAACAGGTTAAGCGGTTTGAACAGGAGTACCTCCACTTCTTACACGGCAGCTATCCCCATATTCTCAAGGATATTCGGGAAAAGAAGGCTCTGGATGAAGAGGTGCAGGAGGAACTTAAAAAGAGCATATTAGAATTCAAAGAGAGGTTTGCTTCGGTCAGTGAAGCTTCTTCTTGATTACAATGATCTCAGGAATCCAAGTAGCGGAAGATAAAGGCGGTGGAATCATTGCCCAATATTAGGGATATAAAACGGCGCATCCAGGCCATTGATAATATCCAGCATGTGACCAGGGCGATGCAGATGGTGGCTGCGTCCAAGCTGCGCCGGGCCCAAAGTCAATTATGGGCGGCACGCCCTTACGCCCATAAAATTACCGAAGTGGTTGGCCGCCTGGCTCTGGCGCCTCAAGCCCAGGAGCTTTCGCTGGTAGCTCCCCGGGAGGTTAACAAGGTCGGTTATGTTTTGATTACCGGTGATCGGGGCCTGGCCGGAGCATATAATGCCAACCTGATTAATCTGACCGTAGACTACTTGAACAAAGAGAAGCGTCCGGTTGCTTTGGTGCCGGTGGGTGGTAAGGGCGCGCAATACTTTCTAAAACGACAGGTGGAGATCTTAGTCCATTATGAAGAGATCGACGACGAACCTGACCTGTCCCAGGCCCGGGATCTGGCCCGACAGTTAATGGGGTTTTATTTGAGCCGGGANCTGGATGAGGTAAACCTGATCTATGCCCGTTTCCATTCNGCTCTTCGTCACGAGGTCCGGGTAGAAAGGTTTCTACCCGTAGTGACCCCTTCGCTGAAATCAACTGAAGAAGTTGAGTATATTTATGAACCGGAGCCCAAGGGCATACTGGAGGCTATTTTGCCTCGTTATTGTGAAATGCGGGTTTTCCAGGCCCTTCTGGAGGCCAAGGCTAGCGAACATGGCGCCAGGATGGTGGCTATGGAAAGTGCGACNAGCAACGCNGGCGAGGTAATTGAACAATTAACCCTGTCCTTCAACAAGGCCCGCCAGGCCGCTATTACCACAGAGATCGTCGAAATAGCAACCAGTGCGGAAGCTTTAAAGGCCCAAGAGTAAAGGAGGGAGATAACTTCATGAACATGAACGAAGGAAAGATAGTGCAAGTTATAGGGCCTGTTGTTGATGTTGAATTTCTTGAAGAGAGTTTGCCCGATTTGTACAATGCCGTCATCATCAAGGAAAACGAGATTAACCTGACCATGGAGGTNATGCAGCACCTCGGTAAAAACACAGCCCGTTGCGTAGCCCTGGCCTCTACCGACGGCTTACAGGTGGGTATGAAAGTTATAGATACGGGATCCCCGATCAAAGTACCCGTAGGTCCCGGCACATTGGGGAGGCTGTTCAATGTAGTCGGTGAGCCTATTGATGAAAAAGGGTCGATAGAAGCGGAAGAGTGGTGGCCCATTCACCGGGATCCTCCATCTTTTGAGGAGCTGGAACCCTCCACGGAGATCCTGGCGACAGGGCTTAAGGTTCTAGATCTTCTGGCTCCCCTGCCCAAGGGAGGGAAAATGGGCCTTTTCGGGGGTGCCGGTGTTGGGAAGACGGTTCTGATCATGGAGCTGATTCGCAACGTNGCTTACGAGCACGGAGGCAACTCTGTTTTTGCTGGAGTAGGCGAACGGACCAGGGAAGGCAATGAGCTCTACCTGGAGATGATTGAATCCGGAGTTCTGGATAGAACGGTTCTGGTATTTGGCCAGATGAACGAACCTCCCGGGGCTCGCTTGCGGGTGGGGCTGACCGGGTTGACCGTTGCCGAATATCTCCGGGATAAGGGAGGTCGTGATGTCCTTCTCTTTATTGACAACATTTTCCGCTTTGTCCAGGCCGGTTCTGAAGTTTCAGCTTTGCTGGGACGTATGCCCTCGGCGGTGGGGTACCAGCCTACCCTGGCTACCGAGATGGGCAACTTGCAGGAACGGATTACCTCTACTAAGAGCGGCTCGATCACTTCGGTCCAGGCCATCTACGTTCCTGCCGATGACCTGACAGATCCGGCTCCGGCGACTACTTTTGCCCATCTTGATGGAACGATCGTCCTTTCCAGGCAGCTGGTTGAGCTCGGTATTTATCCGGCAGTGGATCCGCTTGACTCTACTTCCCGGCTTCTTGATCCCCAAATTGTGGGGGAAGAACACTACGAGATCGGCCGGGGGGTCCAGCGTATTCTGCAGCGTTATAAAGAGCTCCAGGATATCATTGCCATTTTAGGCATTGAGGAGCTCTCAGATGAGGATAAAATGATCGTAGCCCGGGCTCGTAAAGTTCAGCGTTTCCTTTCACAGCCTTTCCATGTGGCGGAAGCTTTTACAGGCCAGCCGGGAGTCTATGTTCCCTTAGAAGAGACTCTTCAGGGATTCAAAGAGATCCTGGAGGGCCGTCACGATGACCTACCGGAGCAGGCCTTTTACATGGTGGGCAACATCGAGGAGGCAGTTAAAAAAGGACAGGAGCTAGTCTAATGAGTCCAGTAACATTCGAGGTCGTCACTCCCGAGAGGAAGATCTTAAAAGAAGAAGTGGAAAGCGTTATTGCTCCGGGCGCAGAGGGCTACTTGGGGGTCCTTCCCAGGCATACCCCTCTCCTGACTACCTTGAAGCCCGGTGTAGTCTATTACCGTAAGCTGGGAGACGGGACGGAGCGGATGGCGGTCTCGGGGGGCTTTATGGAAGCAGGCCCTGACAGGGTGGTTGTTCTGGCAGATACAGCAGAGCTTGCTTCAGAGATCGATGTCGAAAGAGCCCGCCGCTCAGGCCAAAGAGCGGAAAAGCGCCTTCGAGAGCGTCCTCCGGGGCTGGACGTTGCCCGGGCGGAAGCTGCCTTGATGAGAAGTAGGGCCCGATTGAAGGCCGCCACAGGAAAATAGCAAGGACTGTCACTGGTTATTAGGGGTAGACATGGAGAAAAGAGGCTGGGAGCGAATTAATGGCACAGCACTTAGTCTAAACCCGGAGATTACAAAAATCCCGCCTGCAAGAGGTGGGATTTTGTCCGAAAAGGCTTAGATTACATCGGCTTAGGTTCTTTCTGGGTATCCTCGGCCTCTTTTTTAATTTTTGCTTCACAAAAAGAGCAGAAGGAGGTGCTCTTCTCGGGAGGACCTGTGAAGAGATCTCCCTCTAGAACGCTATCATCCAGAACCTTGGTTTCAAAAGCGCGTCCGCAGATAATGCAACGTTTCCGTACTATCTTAGACAAAATAATTTTCACCTCGCCTTGGATCTGGAGGAAGCCGGACTATGGTTTATTATGCTGCCGCTATTATAGTAATTTCTGTTCTTGATGTCAACCAGTGCGCGGTTTCTAAGCAAGAAGTAAGCCGCCGGGTCCATTTCCAATGGCAGCCGTCTTTTCTTAAACGGCGTTTTAGAATAAACGGGCGTTTCTTTTGCCAGCAGCCTTATCTGTTCTTGTACGATGAAAACCAGATCTATTGACAAATAGGTTCATTCGCTTATATAATACTCGTGAATATAGATAGAAACATCGGGCAAATGCAGTGAAAGGGAGAGTAAGCTGTTCCCGCCCCCCAGAGAGAAACCCCCACCGGCTGAAAGGGGTTTTGGCGGCCGGTCCAGCTGAAATGCACTCTGGAGTAGAGGCCGTGAAAAAAGTTTAAGTAGCGGCTTCCGGAGCCGTCCGTTAAACGGTCCGAGGGGGACGCATGTTGTCCAAGCAGAGTGGAACCGCAGTTTAAGAGGCCGTCTCTGTGCCGGAAGCACAGCAGGCGGCTTTAGGCTTTATTAGAAGGGAACGGGGGCGATGTTCAGGTGGATTATTCGCGAAATCGAGGCGGTCAAAGAAAGAGATCCGGCGGCGAGAAGTACTGGTGAGGTATTGCTCGGCTATCCGGGAATCCATGCGCTTTTTTTCACCGGATCGCATACTATTTAAACCGGCTCCAGGACCAGATTAACAATTGGCAATTTCAACTTGAGCAAGTAGAGAACGAGGTGAGCTGTTGTGACCCTAAAGCTATATAATACTCTAACCCGGTGCAAAGAGGAGTTTAAACCCCTGGCTCCGCCGCTGGTGACCTTTTATGTCTGTGGGCCGACCGTTTATGACTATATTCATATCGGCAATGCCCGTGTTTTTATAGTTTTTGATGTCGTCCGGCGCTACCTGAATTACCGGGGTTATCGTGTCAAGATGGTGCAAAATTATACTGATATTGACGATAAAATGATCCAAAGGGCCCGGGAAGAGGGTCTTACCGTCGCCGAACTGGCTCATAAATATATTACCGCTTATGAAGACGATGCTGCCCGATTGCGGATTCGGCCGGCAGATTTACAACCGCGGGCCACGGAGCATATTGAGCCAATTGTTAAATTGATCCAGCGTCTCGAAGAGCAGGGCCTGGCTTATCACTCCGGGGGAGATGTCTACTTTAATGCCGGGGGTTTTCCAGGCTACGGGCAGCTATCTCACCAGGCTCCCGATGAACTGCTGGCGGGGGCCCGGGTCGAGCCTGGAGAGTGGAAAAAAAATCCGCTTGATTTTACCCTTTGGAAAGGGCGGAAAGAGGGCGAACCGGCCTGGGAAAGTCCCTGGGGTAAGGGAAGGCCGGGCTGGCATATTGAATGTTCCTCCATGGCTATGCACTATCTTGGTGAAACGATTGATCTTCACGCCGGTGGGGCAGATTTAATCTTCCCCCACCACGAAAATGAGATTGCCCAGAGTACCGGGGCCACGGGAAAGCTTTTTACCCGTTACTGGCTCCATGCCGGGTATCTAAACATTGAAGAGAAGAAAATGTCGAAATCCCTGGGAAATGTCCTCACCGTGCGCCGGCTCCTGGAGGAGTATAACCCCCTGGACCTGCGTTTCTTTATTCTCTCGGCGCACTATCGCAGTCCGCTTAACTTCAGCCGAGAACTGATCGGCCAGGCCCGTGCTGGCCGGGAAAGGCTTCAGGAATTTGTGGACAATCTTTACCGGGCTCTGCCCGGGGCCGGGACGGAGACGACAGGGCTGGAGGAGAAGATCCGCTCTGAACTGATATCAGCGTGGAGACGTTTTGACGAGGCCATGGATGATGACTTTAACACCGCCGCAGCGATTGCGGTTCTCTTTGAGCTGGCCCGGGAAGGGAATATCTACCTGCAGAAGGGCCATCCCTACCAGCGGGAGCTTTTAGAGCAGCTCCTTAATTATTTCCGCGAGGTGAACGAGCTTTTTGAGATCTTAGAGATCCGAAAGCCCGTCTCTCTGGATGAAGAGCTGCGCCGAATGATAGCCAGGCGTGAAGAAGCCCGGCGAAAGAAAGACTGGGCGCTGGCCGATCGCATTCGCAACGAGTTGCAGGCCCGGGGGATCATTCTCGAGGATACCCCCCATGGCACTCGCTGGAAGCATAAACCGGGTCGCTAGGTTCTATATTTGTTTGCCGGGAGATATCTTTCCCACTGGTTTAAACCGCTTCTGCAGCGGAAACTTTAGCAAAAGGTGATGGGTAAAATGCACGTTGAGTTAATTGCCTGGACACCAGAGCCTGAGCGCATTGTTGCCGCCGCGGCGAGGCTATGTTACTCCTCCGCTTCGGCGTCTGAGATTGCTCAGGGCCTTTCCCCGGAGAAGACCAAGGCATTTATTACGAAGCTGGTCGAGATGGGGCATGAGTCTCCTCTTGAGCATGTCTCCTTTACATTTGCCGTAGATGGGGTCAGCCGGGCTTTATCACACCAGCTGGTTCGTCACCGGATTGCTTCTTACTCCCAGAAATCACAGCGATACGTCGATGAAAAAGCGTTTAACTGGGTCATCCCCCCTTCTCTAGAGAAGAACCCGGCGGCAAAGGATCTCTTCGAGGCACAGATCGAATCAATCCGGCAGTGCTATGCTGAGCTCTGCGCGATGGTGCCGCGCGAAGATGCGCGCTATATCCTGCCTAATGCCTGTGAAACGAAACTGGTAGTGACTATGAATGCGCGTAGCCTGCTCCATTTTTTTCGGGTACGCTGCTGCCGGAGGGCCCAGTGGGAGATACGGAGCCTTGCCGGGATAATGCTTGAAGAGGTGCGCAAGGTGGCTCCGGAGCTTTTTAAGATAGCCGGTCCGCCTTGTGAAACCGAGCAAATCTGCCCGGAAGGAGAGATGAGCTGCGGACGACTTCAACAAGAGAAAGATAAACAAAAGAAACGGGACTGAGTCCGCTGGCAAAGACGAGCTAATTATCGGCCGCCAGCCGGTACTCGAAGCGCTCCGCCGGGGGCAACTGCGGCTAATTTATCTGGCTGCGGGGCAAAAAGGAAAGATTATCAATCAAATTACGCGGGCTGCACGGCAGCAGGGGCTTCCCCTGGAGGTTATCTCACGCAGTGAACTGAGCAGGTTGGCGGACGGCGGCAACCACCAGGGCGTGGCCGCCCGGGCTCTCCCTTTTAAATATCTTACTCTTACCGGCCTGCTCGATCGGGTTAAGATCTTGACCGCCGATCCTTTTTTGATCATGCTGGACCACCTGCAGGATCCGCAGAATTTTGGCTCGCTGCTGCGTACCGCCGATGCTGCCGGTATGCACGGGGTGATTATCCCCAAAGATCGCACTGTTAAAATTACCCCGGCCGTGCGCAAGGTGGCCGCAGGTGCCGCTGAACGGCTGCCGGTGGCGCAGGTGGTGAACCTGGTCGATGCAATCANGCAGCTGAAAGAAGCGGGCTTCTGGNTCTATGGCGCCGAAGCTGACGGAATGCTCCCTTATTACCAGGTGGACTACCGCGGTTCTTTTGTCCTGGCGGTCGGTTCAGAGGGGAAAGGCCTCTCCCGTCTTCTCCGTGAACACTGCGACGGAGTTATCTCCATTCCCATGCGCGGCGAGGGGGGCTCTCTCAATGCCGCCGTAGCGGCAGCGGTGATTATCTATGCTGCCGCCGCCCAGAGAGAAGGATGGACGGACTAATAATAATTGACAGGAAATGGNTTAACCGTGATCAATAGAATTTTTACGGNGGCGGCAATGTCAGTTAAGTTTCATATTTATTNAAATGCTTTCTTAGAGNGGTATTCTATAAATAATCAGTATTGACAATATTTAAGTAAATCATTTATAGTAGGCATAGAACTTTCATTAATAATATCTATNAAAACGATAAAGGAGGGACCATTGTAATTAGAGATAGGGCCAAATTTGCTTGGCCTGCCTGCAATGATTGACGTAATACTTTTTGGCTACTACCCTGACAGCTTAGGCATGCTTTTAAGCGAATCCTTCTAGATGATGAAGATTTGCTCTCTGGCTGTTTAAAAAAACCGCTGAGCAGACCTCTTCTCTTTGCCTGTCGGGGCCGTCTTCTGATAAAACAAAGCGAGAGTTCTTTCTTTACTATGATTATGGCAATATCTGGAGTTATCGTTTAGAAGCATCTTTGAAATTCTGCCAGGGGCAATAAAGCTTGACCCACTTGCTTCTTTACGTTATAATTACTCCATCAACAAAGCCTTTCCTCCTTAAAAAAACAGCCCTACGGAGGCGATCTATGTGAGCTCCCTAGCTCCTGAAGCGAAAGGAAGCAGTAATATTTATTTAGAGCTTGAATTTAAAAGCGATGAAGATATTGTCAGTGAGGCTAAAGAGGGTAATACCGTTGCCCTGGAATATTTAATTCTAAAATATAAAAATTTTGTGAAAGCTAAGGCCAGGTCTTATTTTTTAATCGGTGCCGATCGTGAAGATATTATCCAGGAAGGGATGATCGGCCTCTATAAGGCTATCCGTGATTTCAGAGGGGACAAGCTCTCTTCTTTCCGCGCCTTCGCCGAGCTATGTATCACCCGCCAGATTATCACGGCGATTAAAACGGCTACTCGCCAGAAGCATATCCCTCTTAATTCATATGTTTCTTTAAATAAACCGATCTATGATGAAGATTCTGACAGAACGCTGCTTGATGTCCTGTCCGGTACCAAGATCACCGATCCCGAAGAGTTAATGATTAACCGGGAGGAATATAATGATATTGAATATAAGATGGGCGAGATCTTAAGCGACCTGGAATGGAAGGTGCTTACTCTCTACCTGGAGGGTAAATCTTACCAGGAAATTGCTGAAGATCTCGACCGCCATGTAAAATCAATCGACAATGCCCTGCAGCGGGTAAAGCGTAAGCTGGAGCGCTATCTGGAGGTNCGCAAAGATTAAAAATAAAGGGCGTTCGAGAGATTCTCAAAATAGGCGGGTAGACAAAGTGAACGCAACCTATTTGCATTAAGTCGGGTAAATACTGGTTATTTGTGTAAGGGCCGGTAGGCGGGTAGACAAAGTGAACGCAACCTTTGTTGTTGACATTTCTTCGAGGGATGTGTATAATCAATAAGTGCTTTAATGCGGGTGTAGCTCAATGGCAGAGCCCCAGCTTCCCAAGCTGGTTGCGTGGGTTCGATTCCCATCACCCGCTCCAGAGACGTCGCGGGGTGGAGCAGTCAGGTAGCTCGTCGGGCTCATAACCCGGAGGTCGCAGGTTCAAATCCTGCCCCCGCAACCATTATTTAGGAAATCGCGAATCTGCGGTTTCCTTTATATGCTGGTAGTGCTCACGTAGCTCAGGAGGCAGAGCGTATCCTTGGTAAGGATAAGGCCACCGGTTCGAATCCGGTCGTGAGCTCCACGGCGGCGTAGCTCAGCTGGCTAGAGCATGCGGTTCATACCCGCAGTGTCCGGGGTTCGAGTCCCTGCGCCGCCACCATGTTTTTATTTATTTTTAAGCACTGTGGCATAATAAGGTAAAGTTAGACTCTATGGCAAGGTGAATTTATGTTTTTACCTGAGGAGGAGGTGCCGAAGTGGCGAAGAAAAAATATGAGCGGACGAAGCCCCACCTGAATATCGGGACTATCGGTCATGTGGATCATGGTAAGACCACGTTGACGGCGGCGGTAACATCCTGTTTGTCCAGTGCGGGTTTTGCGCAGAAGACCTCTTTTGAGCAGATTGATAAGGCTCCTGAGGAGAAAGAACGTGGGATTACCATTGCCACGGCTCA
>JGI24711J26586_10001717_pt1 | contig 16468 bp, 10 predicted proteins | sample BioPla3DNA1_FD_26586 | JGI IMG/M metagenome (IMG submission 26586)
GGAATTATATTCATGGTAAGATAGGCTTTTTTACCCTTTTCATGAACAAAACCAATTCCCTCTTTCATTTCTTCAAATGTAAAATTATCAGATGCGGTGCGAAGTCCGAACTCTTCTCCGGCAAAATACACTGCATCTGCTCCATATAATATTGCCATTTTTAGCTTTTCCATATTACCAGCCGGAGCCAAAAGCTCGACTTTTTTCATTTCAATCACCTTTCTTAAAGCTTATAGCCATTCCGTCACCTACCGGGATAATTGAGGTTTCCAGTCTTTCATCACTGCAAATATTTTCAATGTATTCCCTAAGCTTAACAGCGATGGTACGGTGCTTGTGCTGTACTTTATCCTTTTGTGCAACAAGACCTTTATATAAAACATTATCTGATACTAATAACCCGCCCGGCCTCAGAAGCCGTAAAGCATGTTTTAAATATTCATTATATTGTCCTTTGGCAGCATCCAAAAAAATCATATCATAAGATGAACTGAGGCATTCCATAACTTCAAGGGCATCACCCAGAATTACTCTGATTGTTTTGTCATATCCCATTGCTTTTATATTTCTCTTAGCCATTTCAGCCATATCTTCATCAATTTCTATTGTATCAATAATTCCCGATCCATCCATAGCATCTGATAAAATACAAGCCGAATAGCCGATTGCAGTGCCTGCTTCAAGTATTTTTTCAGGCTTATGAAGCTTTACAAGCACCCTCATTAATGCGGCTGATTCAGGTTGAATAATGGGTATATGGTGCAGCTTTGCATACTCCTCAAGTTCTCTTAAAAAGCCTGTTTTACGCCGTATTACAGAACGCAGGAATTCAACTGTTTCAGAAAAATTAACTTTATCCTCCATAAATCAAAATTCCTTTTACTATATCTTTGTTGCAGGCGCTTGATTCCGGGTTATTATGTACCTGCCTATTGCTGTCATCCTGAGCGAAGCTCAGCGGAGTCGAAGGATTTTTCACGTTAAAAAAAGGATTCTACGGTATTGTTAGAATGACACCGGTCTAAATAAAAGCCGTGAGTGATGATAAAGGCGGCTTATGCAGCCGCCTCATAGTATTAATCATATCCGCTTACACCATACTTTTGCTGATCCCTGTTATGTCCTTCAAGTGTTTCATTGTAAATATTTGTACCATCAGGCGCTGCAAAGAAATAATAATAGTTGGTTTTCTCGGGGTACAAAGCAGCTTCAATGGCATCAATTCTCGGTGAACATATGGGCCCCGGCGGCAATCCTTCATGAATGTAGGTATTGTATGGATGATCTATTTCCAGGTCCTTGAATAATACCGCGCTTGTTCTTCCAAGACCCTCATATATTCTTGCGTATTGTATAGTTGCATCCGACTGGAGCAAGGGCATGTTTTCACTGTTTAAACGGTTATGAAATACGCTGGATATCTTCTTGAAGTCTGCAGGATAGCGTGCCTCCATTTCAATCAGAGATGCCAGAGTAATAATTTCATCGATAGTCATACCCAACTCTTCAGCCCGCTTATAATACTCCTCAGTAAATATCCTCTCAAATTCTTTCAACATCCGCTCAATAAGCTGTTCCTCTGTCCATCCTTCATCCATTCTGTAGGTATCGGGGTACAGATAGCCTTCAAGAGGATATTTTCTGGCTTTGGAAGCTTTAACATCTTTCAGAAAACTATATACACTGTTTTCTTTTTCAGCCAGTTTAAGAAATTTAGCTTCATCAATATACCCTTGCGCAGAAAGAATCTTGACTGTTTCGATGAGAGTCTTGCCTTCCGGTATCATAATATCCTGGGTTGGATTCTTTAACGGTTCACCGGTAAGCCTTACCATTAAGGCATAGTAATTCATATCTTTTGAAATAATATATCTTCCGGCCTTATATGCATTGTCAAAACCTAGAATTTTCGAAATAATTCTGTATATTCTGGTGTCTTCTATAAAGCCCTGGTTCTTTAGCTCTTCAGCGATGTTTACCGTTCTGGCACCCGAAGGTATTTTAAATATAATACCGGTTTCCTCTGTCAAAGGTATTGCAGCCTGAGCTGTGCCTTCCATAACATAACGGTAACCGTATAGTGCACTGGTCATAAACACAATAACACAAATCAGTACAAGAATTAAAAACTTTAAAAATAAATAGCGTTTCTTTTTTGCTCTTTTCTTTCTTTTTGGCTTAGTAGTTTTTAAATTATCTTGTTCACCGCTTTTTTTTAAGGTGTTACTTTTTTGCATTATTCCTCACCTTAGCCCTCTGCTCTGTATTTAGAATCTTTTTTCTAAGACGTATTGATTTGGGTGTTATTTCCACAAGCTCGTCATCTTCAATAAATTCAAGGTTTTGCTCAAGGCTCATATTAATATGCGGGACCAGCCTCAAAGCTTCATCTGACCCTGATGCACGCATGTTTGTAACATGCTTTCTTTTACAAACATTAATAACGATATCTTCATTTCGGGAGCATACACCTACAATCATACCCTCATAAACCTGAATACCGGGTCCTATAAAAAGATTTCCTCTATCCTGGGCATTATATAAACCATAGGCATTCGACTCCCCTGCTTCCCATGCAACCAGAACACCACGGTTACGTCTTTTAATATCTCCCTTAAAGGGCTCATACCCTCGAAAAACATGATTCATTATACCATTTCCCCGCGTATCAGTCAAAAACTCTGAACGATATCCTATAAGACATCTCGCAGGTATTTTATAATCCAATCGAACATAACCCTGAGACGGATTGTTCATATTTATCAATTCTGCTTTTCTCTGGCCGAGCTTTTCCATAACGCTGCCCACATATTCTTCAGGCACATCTATAACCAGGTCTTCTATTGGTTCATATGTTTTCCCGTTTCTCTCAATTGTAATAACCTCAGGTTTTGATACCTGAAATTCATAGCCTTCTCTTCTCATTGTCTCTATTAAAATTGACAGATGAAGCTCACCACGGCCTGAAACTTTAAAAGCGTCTGTTGAGTCGGTTTCTTCTACTCTCATGCTCACATTTGTTTCTATCTCACGAAACAGTCTGTTGCGAAGGTGACGGGATGTTACATATGTGCCTTCCTTGCCTGCAAAAGGGCTGTTATTTACTAAAAAGTACATCGATATTGTAGGTTCATCAATATCAACAAAGGGTATGGCCTCGGGATAATCTTTATCACATATCGTGTCTCCAATTGTGATATCCGGTATTCCTGAAACTGCGATAATCTCTCCAATAGAAGCTGAGTTTGTATCTACCCGTTTTAAACCCTGGAAATTTTGCAGAGAAGAAATTTTTACCTGTTGAATATTATTATTCTTTTTGCAAATTACCGCTTGCTGATCTTTTTTTATAGTACCCCTTTCAACACGTCCAATTGCAATTCTTCCTATATACTCATCATAGTCAAGGCTTGAAACCAAAAACTGCAATGGTGCTTCAGTATCACCTGTTGGAGCGGGTACATGTTTTTTTATTGTTTCAAACAACGGATCCATATTATCTGACTCATCATTTAAGTTATATTTCGCTATACCATCCCTGGCGGATGTATATATAACCGGGAATTCAAGCAAATCATCATCGGCACCAAGTTCAATAAAAAGATCCAGTATTTCGTCTATTACTTCGGCAGGTCTTGCATCTTTCCTGTCTATCTTGTTTATAACAACAATTGGTTTCAGATGCAGAGCAAGGGCTTTTCTCAGAACAAAACGTGTTTGCGGCATTGCCCCTTCATACGCATCGACAAGAAGGAGAACACCATCGACCATTTTAAGTATACGTTCCACCTCGCCGCCGAAATCGGCATGNCCGGGTGTATCAACTATATTAATCCGGGTTTCATTATAAACTATAGACGTATTCTTGGACATAATTGTAATACCTTTTTCACGTTCAAGATCATTTGAGTCCATAACCCTTTCAACAACTCTCTCATTGCTTCTGAAAATTCCGCTTTGTTTCAGCATAGCATCAACCAAAGTTGTTTTTCCGTGGTCAACATGTGCTATTATTGCTATATTTCTAAGTTCGTTTCTTACTGTATTCACTAAATCACCTGTTTTTTCATGTAATGTACTGAATTATTCTACTTGTTGTAGCTAATTGTGTCAAATAAATTTGTACTCATACATCCACCGGATTATTTGCAAAAAGATCCTTCGACTCCGCTATGCTCCGCTCAGGATGACAGTAGGGCGCTGTGTCCCGTTCAGAATATCAATTTGTGCAAACGTAATTAAAGCGGAGCATGGACTGCGTAGCGGGCACGACTAGAAACTGGATGTTGGAAATGGAGTGCTAAATCGCAGTAAACTACAGCCGCTCCCCTGTTGATCCTTTGCTAAACGTTTCATCATGACATTGGTGGTGCTGTTTCTCGTTTAGTATTATCTCCAGCAGTCTGATTCTTCATTTTATCGATTAAATTTTCAAATGCCATATAAAAGGATGGTATAACAATAAGTGTTATTAGTGTTGATACAGTCAGGCCGCCTATTATTACTATAGCCAGCGGTATTTGAATTTCACTTCCTTCCTTTCCCGACATTGCCATTGGGAGCATACCAAGTATTGTTGTAAGCGTTGTCATTAAAATTGGCCTAAGCCTTAAAGGCCCTGATTTGATTATTGCTTCTTTAGCACTCATTCCTTCTTTTCGGCTCTGATTTATGCTGTCAACCAGAACAATAGCGTTATCCACCACTATACCTACCAGTATAATTATTCCTACAAACGCAGGTATACTTAATGTTTTACCTGTTATTAATAAAGCCAATAAGGCTCCGGTAAGCGCTAAAGGAACCGTCAACAATATGGTAAACGGGTGAAGAAATGATTCAAATTGGGCAGCTAATAGCATATATACTATTATAACCGACAGTATAAGTGCATCTAAAAGAGCATCAAAAGAATCAATAAAATCTCTTTGCTGTCCTGCGTAGGAATAGGAGTATCCTGAAGGAAAATTATATTCTGAAAACAATTTATCAATATCTGCGGTTACTTTGTTTATAGATTTGTCCTTTAGATCTGCTGTAATTGAAACTGTTTTCTTTTGGTCATTTCTCAGAATATTTGGCACCGACCTTTCCAGCTGAATCTCGGCGAGCTCCATTAATGGGATGCTTACCCCTCTGGGACTCTGTATGGAGATGTTTTTTAGATCCTCAATACTGGACGGCTTATTGCCAAATGTGCATATCACCACGTCAATATCTGCCCCTCTATATTCATATCTTGTTGTTATGATCCCGTTTACACCTGTTCTTACAGCCTGGCCGACCTGAGCGGTTGTAAGCCCGTATAAAAGCACTTTATCTCTGTCAATTTTTATTAAAGCCTCTTCTACTTCTTCGTCTATGGTACTTTCAGGCTCTTCTATACCCTTAATGTTTTTTAACATTTCCATTAAATCTGAAGAAATCTTTTTAAGAGTGTCTGTATCTTCACCTGAGACTCTTATATCTACAGCACTGTACCCTATAGAAAATCCCATTACCCTGCTTTCTTCATTTACTTTTATTTTTGCGCCTGCAATATTTTTTAGCTTATTTCTTATGTCAGAGGATATTTGTGCAATTGTTCTACTACGCTTTTCAACACTTCCGACATCCACTGATATAGCAGCTTTTTCTGTAGTTGATCTGTCAAATACATAACCTGAATTCCCAATTGTCATACTGATACTTTGTACTTCAGGTATCTCTTTAATAAAATCCTGAACTATAAAAGCCATTTCATTCGCTTCCGCAAGTGTGCTTCCCTTAGGTAAAACAGCTTCAATTAAAATTATTCCTTCATCCATAGACGGAAAGTATTCAAACCCAACCACTGCCAGGGAAAACAGTGACAGTAAAAATAAAATAATTGCAATGCCTATAACAGTTTTGCACCGGTTTAGTGATGTTCTTAACAGCTTTTCATATTTTCGTGCCACAATACTGTAAAAAGAATCCCAAAGATCAAAAAGCTTTGAAAGGAAGGATTTTTTTCTTCCATACTCTATGCTTAGAATTTTTGATGCCATCATAGGTAGAAATGTTATTGCCACAAGCAAGGATGCCATAAGGGAAAAGGTTATTACAAGGCCCATTTCCTTAAATACTTTACCAGTCATTCCTTCAACAAAAATAATAGGCACAAAGACTATTACAGTAGTTAAAGTTGACGCAGTGATAGATAACATAACTTCTTTTGCTCCTAATTCGGCAGCACGTACCATTTCCATGCCTTGGCGGCGATGCCTGTAAATATTTTCTAACACTACTATAGAATTATCTACCATCATACCTACTCCCAGTGCAAATCCGGCAAGGGAGATAAGATTAAGACTGATTCCTGAAAAATACATCAATACAAAGGACGCAACTATCGAAACCGGCATAGAAACTGCTATTATCGATGGTGCCCTAATATTCCTTAAAAATAAATAAAGAATCAATACAGCCAGTAGACCGCCCTGAATAGCTGATTCAGTAACGGTATTTAATGCCTGCTCAATGTAAGTTGAGCTGTCGTAAATAATTTTGAAATTCAATTCTTCATAGATTTCGCTTAACTTTTTAACCTCTTTTTTGAGTTCTCTGCACACCTGAACAGTATTTGCATTACTCTGCTTCTGCACAGAAATATTTAATGCCCTGACACCGTTAATAAAGCTCTCGCTGGTCCTTTCTTTCTGATTAATGCTGATATTGGCTATATCCTTTAATGAAACAATCGTACCCGAATTAACGGGAATACTGAGATTTCTTAATTCATCCAGGCTTTTAAACTGGCCAATTGTTTTTAAATATATAGACATCCCTGCAGAATCAATACTCCCCGCAGGCATATTAAGATTTTCAGTCATAATGTACTGAGATATTGAATATTCACTTAAACCATATAGATTAAGGCGCTCTGGAATCAGCTCTATCCTTACTTCTGATTCTATACCTCCCGATAGTTTAGCTGATGCTACACCACTGATTCTCTCCAATGTGTTAATTATGTGATCTTCAACTATCCTGGTAAGACTCTCGATCTCCATTTCAGAGGTTATGCCAATTTCAAATGTGGATTGGAAATTATTCGGGTCTATGCGCATAACCATAATATCCTCCACTCCCTGCGGCAAATAAGCTTTGGCTAAATCAATTTTTTCCCGCATCTCCAGAGTAGCAAAATTCATATCGGTATTATCATTAAAATAGAGTATGCACAAACAATATTCGCTTGTGGAAACAGTTTCAATGGATTTTAGCTCCGATACGGTAGTAAGTGCTTCTTCAAAAGGCTTCGTTATAAGTCTTTCTATTTCCTTTGGACCTGCACCTTCATATCTGGCAGTAACCACTGCTACAGGCATGTTTAAATCGGGCAGTAAATCAAGCTTTAATTTTGAAAGAGAGACCACACCAATAAGACTTATTGACAGAATTATCATAATAATTGCAATGGGACGACGTATGGCAACACCGGGCAAGCTCATTATAAATCCTCCTGTGACACAATAACAGGATCGTTATGTTTCAGAAAATGTTGTCCTTTTACAATTATGAAATCACCAGTCTCAAGTCCTTTAGTAATCTCAACAAAGTCATTATTGCTTATACCGGTGTCAACAAATCTTTTTACTGCTTTATTATCTTCTACCGTAAACACATATTTTCCGCTATCTTCAGAAAGTACGGAGTTTAGTGGCGCTATAACAATATTCTCCCGTTTTTCTATCAATATATCGACCTTTGCTGTCATTCCGGGCTTAATTAAATTATTCTTGTTGGGAACATCAATTAAAACAACATATGAAAATGTCTTATCATCCATGATCGGGCTGACTGAGGTGATTTTTCCTGTAAAAAAGCCTGTTTTAGCAGAAGGGATTATTATTTTTAATTCATTGCCTTTACGAATTTTATTTATCACCTGTTCAGTGACTGAGATTGCAATCTGTAGAGTATCGTTGCCGCTAATAACATAAGGTGCCATAGTATTAGAAACAAGTGCACCCTCAAAAATATCCTTTAAAACAACTACTCCGTCAATTGGAGATCTCACATCAGCATATTTTAGCTGTTGGTTTGCAATCTCTATTTGAATTTTTATAGCGTTGTAAGATGCCCGGGCTTGTTCCAGCTGCTGTTTTGACAGCTCTATTGCTTCTTCAGATAATTTGCTTATAAACAGCTGATAGGCATTGTCAGCTGTTCGCAAAGCATTTCTTGTCTGTTCAAACTGGTTTTTTATCTCATAGTATTTTAAGCTGTTAATTATTTTTGTTTCATATAAGATTGTTGCCGAGTCAAAAGCCCTTTTTGCTGCAGTATAGTTGTGCTCAGCACTTGTAAGTGCTGATTCCAGCTGAAGCCTTTGACTTTCATAACCGCTTCCCATTGCTGATATTACTGCATTCTCAGCAAGAGAAATGTTTGCTTTGGCTACTTTGAGTTGCTCTTCCAGTACTTTAATATTGGATTTAATTTCTGTACTGTCAATGCTAAACAGTATATCGCCTTTTGCCACTCTGTCTCCAACTTCAAAGTTAGCGGCTAAAACTCTGCCTGGAATTGGCGATACAACATAAACAAGATTTTTTGGTTTTATTATTCCTTTATATTGTGTAATATGCTCAAGGCTGCCTCTTTGAACAGGCTTAATGATTACAGGTATAATATCAGTTTTTTCTTCGTTATGTTGTTGTGTTTTATCACACGATGAAAAAGAAAAAATCAGAACAAGAAGAATTAAACTTAGGATTAACCCATACCCAAAGCCTTTTTTGTATAGCATCTTATCTGTCCTCTCAAATAGTATAAGTGGAAATTAGCGTATACAATAAGTATTGATTTTTTTGGGTTAGTTTAATCTTAATTATAAGTTATTTTTCAGATTGTTATAAACTGACAGCTTGTACAAACGTAATTTTAGCGGCGCAGCAGGCTGCAGCCGCTAAAATTGTATACGTTTTGCTCAGGATTATTTCTGATAAATATATTTTGCAAATACAGAGTCAGGACTTATTATTATCGTAGTGTCCTCGTCTATTACTTCCTTATAGGTTTGAAGGGTTTTCCAGAACCCGTAGAATTCCGGATCCACATTATAAGCTTCTGCATATATTTTTAATGCCTCAGCATCGCCCTCACCCATTAGCTTCTGAGCCTGCTCATATGCCTGCGCCTCAATAACGGTTGCCCTGTTATTTGCCTCGGCACGAATTTTACGGGCTTCCTTTTGACCGTCTGCTCTATATTTTGTAGCAACTGCTTCCCTTTCAGATCTCATCTGCTCATAAATACTGGGCTTTGTAGCATCCGGGAACTCTGTTCTCTTGATTCTGATATCTACAATCTTTACCCCATAGCTTTCAAGCTGGTCATTCACATAGTTCTCAACATTATTAAGCATTGTAAACATATAATCTTTATCAGCAATCAATATATGGGCATCAATCTTACCGATTTCCTCTCTCATTTTTGAATAGATTACCTCGTCTATTCTTTGATGAGCGGCACCCTGTGTACCAATGTTAACCATGAATGTTGCCGGATTGATAATTTTCCATTGAGCAAAATTATCAATAAAAATAGTTTTCTTGTCCAATGTTGTAACTTCTTCGGCAGATGTATCATATGTTATGAGCTTATTAGAAAAGTGCTTTACACTTTGTATAAAAGGAATCTTGAAAAACAGCCCCTTGCCCTGTTGTATCTTTATATTTGCAAATCTGGGATCATCTTTTAAAGCTTGTATCGACGGATCGTTAATATCGTCGACTATGATTCTCACAATTTTATCAAACTGAGTAACTGCCGCCTGTTCAGTTTCATTTACAGTAAAGGTAAATGAAGATAATATTATAAGAACAACTATAATTAATGCCGCTATTACTCCTGCGCTCTTTAATATACCGTTTATTTTATCAAAATTTATAGGAATATTTTGTTTTTGTTGATTTTTATACTGCTGTTGAAAACTACTGAAATTATCCATATCGTACCTCCTTATTCCCCTACATTAACTGTTCCGCCTTCTAAAGGCAGGAAGCGCAATGTGTTTCCCGAATCATTCATTATGTAAATCTTTGCTTTTGGCAGAACCTCCTGCATAGTTTCAAGATACATACGAGTCCGTGTTACATCCGGACCTAGTTCAAAGTTCTTATACACCTGGGTAAAGTTTTCCACATCACCTTTTGCTTCAGATATGCGCTTCTCCTTATATGCATTTGCTTCATTAAGAATTTCCTGAACCCTTGCTTCAGCTGCAGGAACTATCTCGTTTGCTTCCTTCTTTGCCTCATTAATATAACGGTTCATGTCCTCTCTTGCCTTAATAACGTCATTAAATGCGTCCTCGACTTCTACCGGTGCATATACCGCCTGCAGTGCAACATTTTTTATGGATATTCCCATTTGATATTCATTACATATATTCTGTAAATCTTCCTTAATCTCGCTTTGTATTTTATCCTTCTGGTCTGTTAAGACATTATCCAGCTTATGGTTGGCAACGACACGGCGTACAGATGACTCGGCCGCCATTTTAAGTGTGTTAAAAACATCATCAACATTAAAAACAAAGTCTTTAACATTGGATATTCTATACTGTATAACAGTTTCAGCATTTACAAGGCTCTCATCACCGGTAATCATCAGTGCTTCTGAAGGAATGTCACTAAATGTTGAGGTTGTAGTGTTATCGCCTATATTCTGAGTTCTGAACCCTAACTCTATAGTACGCAGGGTTTCAGTCTTAACAATTTCCACCTTCTGAATCGGATAAGGCAGATGCCAATGTAATCCGGCTTCCTCAATAGTATCAACATAGCGGCCAAATTGTGTTAACACAGCTTTTTCACCGCCATCTGATTTAAGGGTATATACTCCTGTAAGGCACCATATACCCGCAAGTATTGCCACAAGGGGAATCAGTAATTTTAGTCCTAATTTTTTCATTTACAGCTCTCCTTTAATTGATTTTTTATACTTAAGCATAAAATCATATGCCATTAAACAATGGTTAATATTTTATTTGTTGATGTTGCTGCTTTTATAAGATATTCTTTATGTTTTTGTTATACCAGTTAATTGGAATGACTGATAAAGACATCAGTATAAACTGTTTTTAATATTTCCGATTTCTTCTAATGCTCTGTTTGAAACCTTGTTATACCGTTCCTTCTTATTTTTGATTTTTTCTTTCAGAGGATCAATAATCCCAAAATTAATATTCATAGGTTGAAATTTATTTGATGACGGATTTGAAATATATCTGGCTAATGCTCCAATTGCAGTATTACCCGGGAAAATCATATCACCCTGTTTCTTAAACTGTCTTGCAGCATTTATCCCGGCAACAAGGCCTGAAGACGTAGATTCAATGTAACCCTCTACTCCCGTCATCTGTCCGGCAAAGAAAAGCACCGGTTGCTTTTTTAATCTGTAAGTACTGTCCAGTAACAAAGGGGAATTTAAAAAGGTATTTCTGTGCATAACTCCATAACGTTCAAATACCGCATTTTCAAGACCGGGAATCATGGAAAAAACACGTTTTTGTTCTCCCCATTTCAAATTTGTTTGGAAGCCAACCATATTATATAATGTGGCAGCCTTATCATCTTGTCTTAGCTGCACCACAGCATAGAACTCTTCTCCTGTATCAGGGTCGTTAAGACCCACTGGTTTTAACGGGCCGAAACGGATTGTGTCTACTCCTCTTTTAGCCATGGTTTCGATTGGCATACAGCCCTCAAACACCTTTACGTCTTCAAACTCTTTTAGCTGTGCGGTCTCTGCATTAATCAACTCTTCATAAAAAGCCAGATATTGCTCCTTGTTCATGGGACAGTTAATATAATCAGCATCTCCCTTGTTGTATCTGGAAGCTCTAAATGCAATATCCATATTAATACTGTCCAGAGTAACTATTGGTGCCGCAGCATCATAGAAATACAAGCTTTCTATCCCGATAATTTCTGATATATGCTCTGCTAAGCTGTCGGATGTAAGAGGACCCGTAGCAACTACAGTAATAACATCTTTACGTAATGATGTAACTTCTTCATAACATACTTCAATATTTGGGTGATTTAGAATTTTATTTGTTACAGCTTGAGAAAAACCATGTCTGTCTACGGCAAGAGCTCCTCCCGCAGGGACTTGAGTCTCATCGGCACATTCCATAATCAGCGACCCTAGTCTTCTAAGCTCTTCTTTTAGAAGACCTGCCGCATTATCCAGCTTATCTGATTTAAAAGAATTACTGCATACAAGCTCAGCAAAAGTATCACTTTGATGCGCAGGTGTTTTTTTATTAGGCTTCATTTCATATAATCGCACCGGAATGCCTCTGTTGGCAATCTGCCATGCCGCTTCACATCCGGCCAGACCTGCACCTATAACATTTATATTATCGGCCATTTTATCTCCTTAAGTTCTGTTTTTATTATTCGCACATTATCTTATTATAATATTTTTCAACAAGTTTTGATAGATTTATACTATTAGATATTTATTAAAAAACTCTAATAAAACTTTTAGACCAGAAAAACATAAAAACCTTAAATTCTTTACTTTCTTTTTTTGATGCTATTTTATTATAAAAATGATAAAATAAATCAAAAACAATTGATGAGGTGTTATATATTGAACACAAAAATGAAATACATAGCAGTTGCTGTTTTATTATGTCTGATTGCTTTATTCGCTGTTATTTATTTATATAACCAAAATAACATATTCGGAAACAATCAGGCCTCTATATCTCCGAATCCGGTTATTTCTGAAAGTCCTGTTTCTACACCGGCTAAAACACCGTCTCCATCCCCTTCTCCAACTGCTACTCCTGAACCCCTGCCTGCGCCAATAACAGCTACTTTGGTGTCTGCAGGCGATTGCGTAATACATGACGATCTTCAGAAAGCGGCAAAAATTGAAGGTGAAGACCGGTATGATTTTACACATATGTTTGAAGAGATAAAACCTTTTGTAGAAAGTGCAGATTACAGCATAGTCAGTTATGAAGGCGCCGCCACAAATAAAAGAGATGATTATGCAGGTTTTCCATATTTCAATTGTCCCCCCGAACTGTTTGACGCTTTTAAATACGCAGGATTTGATCTGGTGAATAACTCAAACAATCATCAGCTGGACAGAAGAGTTAAAGGTATGCTTGAAACCCGTGAAAACATCAGACAAAGAGGTCTCGACATTATTGGTGCCTATGATGGTGAAGAACCCAGATATATAATCAGGGATATTAATGGAATAAAAATCGGTTTTATGGCTTATACCTATGGAAGTAACGGTAATGAAGGATTACTTACTTCTGAAGAAATAGCAAAGCATTTAGCCTTCTTTGACAGACCTCGTATGGAAAAGGAAATAAAAGAGCTTGAAGAAAAGGCTGATATTACTGTAATAGCTATGCATTGGGGGCATGAATACTGGAGAAAGCCCAATGAACAGCAAATCAGCCTTTCAAATGATATGTTTGAGTGGGGCGCAGATGTTATCTTAGGCTCCCACCCTCATGTTATACAACCGACTGAAATACGAACCGTAAACGGTGAAACAAAATATATAATTTATTCTATGGGCAATTTTTTATCTAATCAATGGCATGAATGGTTTGATGATCCGAAGGATAAAAAATGGCTGCGTGAAGACAGTATTCTGGTTACCATTGAATTTTTAAAGGACCCGGAAACTCAGAAAACAGTAATAAACAAGGTAAAGCATATACCTGTATGGGTAAGCCGTGAAGGAGTAGGCACCAATAATATCATTCACAGAATATTACCTATCCCGACCAGGGACTATTATGACAATAGCAAATATCCTGAAGAATTAATCCAAAAAGCATATGAGTCCTATGACAGAACTATAAATTATTTTACTGACTATGAGAGGGAATAATACTGTCATTTGAAGCGAGGTGCCTGGAGAGTGAGTCAACTGCGCCGCTCCGTGAATCCATCCGGGATTCAAGTCGCGTAGCTGCGCAATCCATGCTCCGCTGACGCCATTTGACATCACTCACGGCACCTTTTACGTTAAAAGTCATTTTTAGCATCAGCAAGAAATATTTTGTTTAATATAAAAGATCCTTCGACTCCACTTCGTTGCGCTCAGGATGACAGTAGGGGTGCCTCGCTAACTTTCAGGACGACAGTAGGGGTAGATTCTTTTCTGATTCTATTAATAGGCGGATTCTTATTGCGCCTCCTGCTCTACTTCTTTGTTTTTAGATGCAGCTTTCCTCTTACCTTCCTTTTGCTGCTCCTCAAGGTAGTCGCATTCTGTATTGGAGCATTTGTAGGTGATAGTATTACCTTTTGATTTTTGTGTCAGAAAGCTTGAACATTTTGGACAAGTTTTATCAGATGGCATATCCCATGTCATGAAGTCACATTTCGGATAATTCTCGCACCCTAAATACTTTCTACCCCGTTTCGTTTTTCTGTAAATAACTCTTCCNGAGCATTTTGGACATTTTACCCCTGCTTCTTCAAGGAAGGGTTTAGTATTTTTACACTCAGGNAANCCCGGACATGCCAGAAATTTTCCGAAACGACCGATTTTTATAACCATTTTCTTGCCGCACTTATCGCAAACTTCATCAGATTCCTCTACAGGCATTTCAATTTTACTTATTGTTTCCGCCTTTTTCACCGTTTCTTTAAATGGTTCATAGAATTCTCTCAATAGCGTTTTCCATTGAATGGCTCCTTCTTCGACTTTATCAAGCTTATCTTCCATTTCAGCTGTGAAATTAACATTTACAATATCGGTGAAATTAGCTACCATTAGCTGGTTCACTATTCTACCCAACTCAGTGGGAACTAATTGTTTCTTGTTCCTTTCTACATAACCCCTGTTAATTATTGTGCTAATTGTAGGCGCATAAGTACTGGGCCTGCCTATGCCCTTTTCTTCCAATGCTTTTACTAATGTAGCCTCCGTATATCTTGCAGGCGGTTCAGTAAAATGTTGATTAGCTTCTGTATTTATCAGAACCAGGCTTTCATCCTTCTCAATATTCGGAAGAATCTGGGATAACTCGTCCTCTTCATCATCTTTTCCTTCCACATATAAAGCCATAAATCCTTTAAACACTAATTTAGATCCGCTTGCCCTAAAATTTATTACAGTCTTGCTGTCTATGGTTTTAGGAGTTCCTTCAATTTCAACAGAAATTGTATCAAATACTGCAGGTTCCATTTGACAGGCCATGAATCTGTCCCAAATAAGCTTATATAGTTTATATTGATCGGCAGAAAGCCAATCTTTCAGGCTATGCGGGTTCCTTTTTGCATAAGATGGACGTATAGCTTCGTGAGCGTCCTGTGCCGCTGACTTGGTCTTGAAATATCTGGGCTTAGACGGTAAATACTCTTTGCCGAAGTTTTCAAGAATATAATCTCTTGCTTCCTTTACAGCATTATCAGATAACCGAACTGAGTCAGTTCTCATGTATGTAATTAAACCTACTGAGCCCTCACTGCCTATCTCCACACCTTCGTACAACTGCTGAGCAATCATCATTGTTTTTTGAGCACTATAACCAAGTTTACGGGAAGCTTCCTGCTGCAACGTACTGGTTATAAAAGGCGGTGCAGGATTCCTTTTCTTTTCTCTTTTCTTTACATTTGATACTATAAAAGCGGAGTCCTTCAACAAAGCGAGGATTTCATCCGATTCATCCTTATTTTTTATCTCGAACTTTTTACCGTTCTTCCCATGAAAACGGGCAGCAAATATTAATCCGTCTTCTTTTTTAAACTGAGTGTCAATGGACCAGTATTCTTTCGGAATAAAGTTCTCAATTTCTGCTTCTCTGTCACAAATTATACGGGTAGCTACTGACTGAACCCTGCCTGCACTTAAGCCTTTTCTAATTTTTTTCCATAGAACCGGGCTTATTTCATAGCCCACTATACGGTCCAGAATGCGTCTGGCTTGTTGTGCATCAACCAGATTCATATCTATTGGTCTGGGTTGTTTTACGGCATTCACAACAGCATTTTTAGTGATTTCATTGAATGTAATTCTGCAATCTGTCTCCGGATCAATTTTTAATATATGTGAAAGATGCCAGGAAATTGCCTCACCTTCACGATCAGGGTCAGTTGCAAGAAGTATTTTCTCGGCCTTTTCTGCATCTGCTTTTAATTCTTTAATTAAAGTGCTTTTACCGGCAATAATAATATACATGGGGTTAAAATCATTTTTTATATCAACACCCAGATGGCTTTGGGGTAAATCCCTTATATGACCCATTGATGCGGTAATCTTATAATCATTGCCCAGATATTTTTTAATAGTTTTTGCCTTTGCCGGTGACTCTACAATAACAAGATATTTTGACATTTTTTCCTCCAGTGTAAATAAAAAAGGATAAACCCTTTTAACATGAGTAATAGTATCATTGATATTTTATTTTGTAAACCGTCTTTTTATTCTGCGTGGTTCTTCCAAT
>JGI24711J26586_10001729_pt1 | contig 16409 bp, 15 predicted proteins | sample BioPla3DNA1_FD_26586 | JGI IMG/M metagenome (IMG submission 26586)
AGAAGAGGCCCAAAGATATGGAGATATAATTTTAGTAATAGATGAGGTTCATAATATCATGGGTGCAGGGGAAGTTCATGGCGGTGTCATGAATGCTGCCAATATTTTAAAGCCTGCTCTGGCCCATGGGGATGTTCAGGTTATCGGTGCGACTACATTGGATGAATACAGAAGACATATTGAAAAGGATTCCGCGTTAGAGAGAAGGTTCCAACCGGTAATGATAGAAGAGCCCACTGTAGATGATACCATCGAGATTTTAAAAGGGATCAAGGGTTACTACGAGGATTATCACAGGGTCAAGATATCGGATGAAGTGATAGAAGCAGCTGCAAAGCTCTCTGAAAGGTATATCACAGACAGATATTTACCCGATAAGGCCATAGATGTAATAGACGAAGCAGGATCCAGGGCGAATCTGAAAAACCTGGGGCTTGTGGAATTGGAATATTTGAAGGAAGAACTGCAAGATATAAAGGAAAAGAGGGAAGAGGTTTCCAGAGTCGGCAATTATGAAAGGGTTGCCCAATACAAGGTGGATGAATGCAAGATTTTAGACAAGATAGAGGAATTGGAAAAGAACGTAGACAATGTTCATCTCACAGTGGAGGATATAGCCTTTGTAATTGAATCTTGGACCAATATTCCTGTGGGGAAAATTACCAGGGAAGAAGCCGGAAGATTGTTGAATCTCGAGGAACATCTGCATGAAAGGGTAGTGGGCCAACACGATGCTGTCAAGAGCCTGTCTAAAACTATAAGGCGCAATCGTTCCGGGTTTAGAAAGAAGAAGAAACCGGCATCGTTTATATTCATAGGACCCACCGGAGTGGGCAAAACAGAACTGGTGAGGGCTTTAGCGGAGGAACTGTTTGGCAGTGAAGATGCCATGATTCGTTTGGATATGTCAGAATATATGGAAAAGCATACTGTTTCTAAATTGATAGGAGCTCCCCCGGGATATATAGGATATGACCAAGGAGGCCAATTGACAGAAAAGGTCAGAAGAAGGCCTTATTCGGTTATACTCCTGGATGAAATCGAAAAAGCGCATCCCGACGTTTTCAACATGCTGCTTCAAATTTTGGAGGACGGCAGGTTGACTGACAGCCAGGGAAGGACTGTGCATTTCGAAAACACGGTAGTGATTATGACATCCAATGCGGGGACACAGTTAAAATCCAGTGGCATAGGTTTTGGCAAAAGGGGTTATGAGGCCCTGGAAAACAAGGCCAAGGAGGCACTGAAGGAAATATTCAGGCCGGAATTTTTAAACAGGGTTGATGAGACTATTGTATTTACAGAACTGTCTAAAGAGGAGCTAAGGCAAATTGTGGATCTCATGTTGAAGGAAGTAATACATGATGTGAAGGAAAAAAATATGAGTATCACAATTTCCGAAAAAGTTAAGGATTTTATATTGGAAAAAGGTTATGATGAAAAGTATGGTGCAAGACCTCTCAGAAGAACAATACAGCGATATATTGAAGATGAAATTGCGGAAGAGTATATCAGAAAACGATTTACGCCCGGGGATCATATAGAAGTAGATTTAAAGGATGAAAAGGTTGTATTGAGTAGCAGGAAAAATGTATTAGTCAGAGAGTTAGGATAGGGCAATAGGGGGACGGTTTACCGTCCCCGCTATGTCCTTTTTTATTATGCCCTCTGTCTAGTTATCTATTTCTATTTTATCTAAAGGTTCGAAAGCAGGGCTGTCTATTACCTCACCGGTAGGTGAAAATCTTGAACCATGACATGGGCAATCCCAAGTCTTTTCGGCATCATTCCATTTAAGTTCGCATCCCATGTGGGTACAGGTAGTGTCTATAAGATGCAGTTTCCCTTTTTCGTCCCTATATGCACCTATTTTTTGCCCAGCCACATTTACGATTTTTCCTTCCCCTTTTTCAATTTTACCTGCGGGAGATCCGGTGGGAAATTTGCCGGAAACGAAATTCATAGCAACGTCCAGGTTTTGTTTAATAAATGTTAATATGGAACCGGTTTCTATAAATCTGGACGGATCATAGACCTCAGCCCAAGAATTATTGCCCTTTACAATGAGGTCTCTCAGAATCATAGCGGATACCGCGCCGGTGGTCATCCCCCATTTTTTAAATCCTGTGGCTACATAAATATCCGGATAATTAGGGGTTATATTGCCTATATACGGAATACTGTCCGGGGTTGTACAGTCTTGTGCAGACCATCTGCACAGGATTCCCTCAATTCCAAAATTCTTGTCTGCAAAATCGATCAAATTTTTGTAATGCACATTTTCATCCTTGCCACGGCCTGTTTTATGATGTTCTCCTGCCACTAACAAGATTTCCCCGTCGCCGAAGGGGTGGGAACGCATAGAACGGGTGGGTTTTTCCGCATTTATGTACATTCCTTCAGGAAATTTGGATTTTGCCTTGATGGCTACAATATATGACCTTTCTTGGAACATCCTTGAAAAATATAACCCTCTGAAATTAGAGAAAGGAAATAGGGATGCTATTATAATCTTGGATGCAGTGATCCTTTTGCCGTTTTCCGCAACTACGGAGCATTGCTTTTCTCTTTCGATTCCCACGACGTTGGTATTTTCAAAAATATAACTGCCGTCCCCGTCGATGTATTGTGCTACCTTTAACAGATATTTGCGTGGATGGAATTTGGCTTGTTTTTCAAACCGTATTGCAGCTTTTATTGGAAAAGGCAATGGCAAATCCGTGGTATAAGAAGCCTTGATTCCCAGACATTGGGCTATTCCTACCTCTTTTTTAATCTTTTCTATGTAATCATCTGATTGGGTATATACATAGGCATCCTGCCACTTGAAATCACAATCAATATTAATTTTTTCTATGATGCTGGCAATAAGTTTTATGGCCTTTTCGTTGGATTGTGCATATCGTTTGGCTTTTTTCATGCCAATTTGTGTAGCTATCTTATCATAAATTAAACCGTGTTGTGAGGTGATTTTGGCTGTTGTATGGCCTGATGTGCCGCGAGCAATTCTATCGGCTTCCATGATAGCCACCTTTAAACCCGCCCTTTTTAGTAAACAGCCTGTAGTAATTCCGGTTATGCCTCCACCTACGATAGCAACGTCTACCGTGATGTCTTCTTCCAGGGCCGGATAGTTGGTAGTATCTGTGGAGGCGATCCAATAGGATTCAGGCTCCTTAGAAAAACCTTTATCCGGTGAATAATATTGTTGCATGTTTATACATCCTTTCCCTATGACCTAACCCGATTATATAATTTCTATCTTTTCCAAAGGTGTGAAGGTAGGGCCATCCACAACATCTCCGGTAGCGGAGTATCTGGAACCGTGGCATGGACAGTCCCAAGTTTTTTCCGCATTGTTCCATTTGAGTTGACATCCCATATGGGTGCAATTGATATTGATGAGATATATTTTTCCTTTGTCATCTTTATAAGCACCCATACCGCGTTCAGCTATGGTTATAGACTTTCCTTCCCCGTTTTTGAGAGCATTCAGATTTTTTTCAACAGATTTCCATATGGTATCGAGATCTGTAAATCTGGCCGGGTTGTAAACCTCCGCCCAAGGGCTTTGATTTTTCACAATGAGGTCCTTTAAAACCATTGCAGATACGGCGCTTGTGGTTATTCCCCATTTTTTGAATCCTGNAGCTACATAGATATTAGGTTCGTTGGCGGTTATATTGCCTATGATGGGGATATTGTCCGTTGTCATATAATCCTGTGCGGACCACCTGTATTGTATTTCTTCGACATCAAAGTTTTGATGGGCAAAATCTATCAGATTTTTATAATGTATATTAAAATCTTCACCCTGACCTGTTTTGTGTTCTTCTCCTACTATCAGTATGAGTTCCCCACCACCGTCAAGTGGAATGGAACGCAAGGAGCGTGTAGGCAATTCTACATTTATGTACATGCCGCCCGGAAATTTGGATCTTGCTTTGATAGCCAGAGCATAGGTCCTCGCCGGGAAAATTTTAAGGACATACAGCCCTCTTACATTGGAAAACGGATAATGGGAGGCTATCACAACCTTTGCAGCGGTAATTTTTCTACCGTTTTTCAAGGTCACGGTGCATTTTTGTCCTCCCTCGATACCAATTGCCCTGGTATTTTCAAAAATATGGCCCCCTGCCTGGGCAAGTTTGCCCGCCACCGCTAACAGGTATTTACGTGGGTGAAATTGGGCTTGTCCTTCAAACTGTACAGCGGCCTTTATTGGGAAAGGCAAGGGCAATTGTTCCGTGTAGGAGGCTTTGATACCCAAGCTTTGTGCTGCTTTTACTTCCTTTTTAATATTGTCTACATTATCATCCGATTGAGCAAATACATAAGCATTTTCCGATTTAAAATCACAATCGATATTATTCTCTTGTACGATCCGGGTCATAAGTTTTATGGCACCTTCGTTGGAATCTGCGTATTGTTTGGCTTTTTCCATGCCGAACTTTGTGATCAACGTGTCATAAATCAAATCGTGTTGGGAGGTAATTTTAGCTGTTGTATGCCCTGTGGTGCCATCACCAATGCGATTTGCTTCAACAACAGCAACATTTAGACCTTCCTTTTTTAATAGAAAGCCGGTGGTAATCCCTGTTATACCTCCGCCTATGACAGCAACGTCTACTGTAATATCCTCCTCTAGGGCAGGATAATTGGTAGTAGCTGTGGAAGCAATCCAATAAGATTCGGGTTCTTTAGAGAATCCTTTGTCCGGTGAAAAATATTGTGGCATATTCATACATCCTTTCGTATATGAGAGGTGGGAGGTGGGAAATAGGAGGTGTGAAATATGATTTCCAATCTCCTGCCCCTGAATTAGATTTTTGATTTAAGTACTCATATATATGGTGTACCTAATTTTAGAAAATATTCCTTGCAATTGTATAGATTACAAAGTCAGGATAGTATACATTTGGGGAGATATTCCCCGATAACTATGTTCATGCAACGGGTGTTGTGGATTACCAAGGATTGGCGGAAAAAACAACAGATAAAAATTATGAGTATAGGTATATATGTTGTGGGGATAGATAAGGTTATTGGGGATAAAAAATTCTCAAAACAAGAATTTGGATTGACAGAAGACTTAAAAAAGCATATAATTGTATTACAGCGTAATACAATAAAGTGAAAGGGGTTTTAATATGGACATTATCAACGTTAGGGTAAATGAAGTTGATAAAAAGTTACTTGAAAGTTATGCCAAATCACATAATAAAACAATATCTGATGTGATCAGGGAAAGCATTGATGAAATAATTGAAAATGAAATACATTTAAAACTGTATCAGGAAGGAATGAAAGAACTCGAAAAAGATAATGCTACCTATACTCTCGATGAAGTTTTAAAAGAATTAGGAATTAAAAAAGAGGAACTCTAGAATGTTTTATAAAGTCCTATATTCGAAAAAGGCACTCAAGAGCCTAAAGAAGATGGATAACCATAATAAACTGTATATATTGTCATGGATTACAAAAAATTTGGAAGGTACGGATAATCCGTATGAAAAGGGAAAAACATTAAAGGGAAATTTTAAGGGTAGTGTAAGATACAAAATAGGGGAGTATAGGGTAATAGTAGATGTACGGGATAATGGGTTAATTATATTAGTAATTGACATAGATCATAGAAAGAATATTTATTTGTAAAAGGATATTATTTCATAGATGGTACAAAGGAGAGAGATTTAAATGGAAAACAAACCTGCTATTTCAAATTTCATAAGGAACATAGTTATACAAGATTTGGAGTCGGGAAAACACAGTGAGATCATCACTCGTTTTCCGCCGGAACCGAACGGATACTTACACATAGGACATGCAAAATCTATAGTTTTAAATTTTGAACTGGCAGATGAATTTAACGGGAAAACATACTTACGTTTTGACGACACAAACCCGACTAAGGAAGAAGCCGAATATGTAGAGTCTATTAAAGAGGATGTAAAATGGTTGGGTTTTCAGTGGGATGCATTGTATTTTGCTTCCGACTATTTTCAAGAGATGTATGAACGTGCCATACTTTTGATTAAAAAAGGACTTGCCTATGTCGATGATCTATCGGCCGAAGAGATTCGAGAATACAGGGGCACTCTAACAGAACCCGGGAAAGAGAGCCCCTACAGAAACAGAACTGTTGAAGAAAACCTTGATTTGTTTGAAAGAATGAGAAAGGGCGAGTTTGAAGACGGGACAAGAGTACTCAGGGCAAAGATAGATATGGCATCACCCAACATAAATATGAGAGATCCCGTGATTTATCGTATATTACACGAAAGTCATCATAATACAGGTGATAAATGGTGTATTTATCCCATGTATGATTATGCACATCCGCTTGAAGATGCTATCGAAAAAATAACACATTCCATATGCACAATGGAATTTGAGGACCACAGGCCTTTATATGACTGGTTTGTCAGGGAATGCGAGATGGAATCCATACCTCGGCAGATAGAATTTGCAAGGCTGAATATGACCAATACAGTTATGAGCAAACGCAAACTGAAACAATTTGTTGACGAAGGGATAGTCGACGGTTGGGATGATCCGCGTATGCCGACTATCTCGGGGTTGAGGAGAAAAGGGTATACCCCTAAGGCCATTCGCAACTTCTGTAGGGAGATCGGAGTGGCTAAAAATCAAAGTATCGTAGACGAGCAGATGTTGGAATACTTCATTCGCGCAGATTTAAACGAAACAGCACCCAGAACTATGGCTATTTTAAGGCCACTCAAAGTGATTATTACCAATTATCCTGAGGGTCAGGTAGAAATGTTGGAAGCGGAAAATAATCCGGACGACCCGTCCATGGGAACACGTAAAATTCCGTTTTCACGTGAAATATATATCGAACAGGAAGATTTTATGGAGAATCCTCCCAAAAAATACTTCAGATTGTTCCCCGACAACGAGGTTCGTCTAAAAAATGCCTACTTTATCAAATGCAACGATGTAATAAAAGATGAAGAAGGCAATGTTGTCGAACTTCATTGTACTTATGATATTGAAACGAAAAGCGGGACAGGATTTACGGGGAGAAAGGTAAAGGGCACTATCCATTGGGTAGATGCAAACCACTGCATACCTGCGGAGTTCAGATTATACGAGCCCCTAATACTGGATGAGGAAGAGGAAGAAGATAAACATTTCTTAGAACAGATCAATCCGAATTCCTTGGAAGTATTACAAGGCTTTGTTGAGGATAATATGAAAGATGTAAAAGCACATGAAAAATTCCAGTTCTTCAGACACGGTTATTTCAATGTAGACCCGAAACATAATAAAGATGACAATTTAGTGTTTAACAGAATAGTCTCATTGAGGAGTTCTTTCAAATTATAAATGCGGCAGGGGGACGAATGTGGCAGGGGGACGTTTTGTTTGCCACATCCGCTGCACTGTATAGTTATAATTGCATATTTATAGCCATAGATGTATAATATTAAAAAGGATACATGGAGAAGGTGCACCGGGGACGGTTCTTGATGCACTGTTATAGTGCAGTGGGAATCGTCCCCGCGCACCGTAATTATTAACCAAGGGGGAATTAAAAGTGAAAAAGTTTTCAAGAATAATGGCCATTATATCGTTTATTTTAGTAATGGCATTATTATTTACCGCTTGCGGTAAAAAAGTTTCAACAGATGTGGAAGAAAATGGGGACCAACTGCCGGTGGGCACAGATATAAATGAGCCACCTGCTGACGATGAATCACCTAAAATAAAGGAAATAAAGCAGGCAGGTAAAATAGTTTTGGGTACAAGCGCGGACTATCCGCCATACGAATTTCATAAGGAGATTGACGGCAAGGATACTATAGTGGGCTTTGATATTGAAATTGCAAAAGCAATAGCAAAAGATTTAGGTGTGGAGTTGGAAATAAAAGACATGGATTTTGACGGACTTTTATTAGCGCTAAACGCCGGGAAGGTGGATTTTGTAATAGCAGGTATGACACCGGATCCGGAAAGGGATGTGGAATTCTCGAAAATATATTATAATGCTTTGCAAGGTCTTTTAGTTCATGCAGATAACAAAGATGTGTACAAAACTATAGATGATTTGACAGGTAAAAGAATAGGTGCACAAAAAGGTGCAATTCAAGAAAAACTTGCCAAAAAGGAAATAAAAGACCTGAAATTGAAAGCATTAAATAAAATACCGGATTTGGTTCTGGAAGTAAAACATAAAAAAATAGATGCTGTGCTTATGGAAATGCCGGTAGCAGAGGCCTATGCGGCTAATAATGACGACTTGTTTTTAATGCCCGTGGAGCTTATTGATGAAGAAGGCGGCTCGGCTGTAGCAGCTAAAAGAGGAGAAAAAGGATTAATAGATTTTGCAAACAAAACATTGGATAGGTTAGAAAAAGAGGGTTCTATAGAAAAATTTGTAATCGAAGCCGTAGAGATGGTTGAATAATAAACATATAATCAACATGGCACATAATATACAGATGGAGTTTCATTCCATCTGTATATTTCTGAAGACCTGATACTTTGAATTTATCAGAAAGGAAAAGCCAAAATGAATTTCAGTTTTCTACCTAAGTATTATAATTTCTTTATAATTGGGGCTAAAAACACAGTGCTGCTTGCAATCTTTACAGTAATTTTGGGTGTGGTATTAGGTGTATTTTTGGCCTTGATGAAGATTTCACGGAATAAAATATTAAATTTTATTTCAACAGCCTATATAGAAGTCATCAGAGGAACTCCATTACTGGTACAGATATTTATAATTTATTATGGATTGCCGGCTATAGGTATAAATTTTCCCGCTCCCGCTTTTTTAGGGGAATACGGGGAAGAGTTTGTGGCCGGTATTGTCGCTTTGTCTATAAATAGCGGGGCCTATGTAGCGGAGATTATACGTTCCGGCATCCAATCTGTGGACAAGGGGCAGACAGAGGCCTCCAGGTCCCTGGGATTATCTTATAATGCTACCATGAGATATATTATAATACCTCAGGCACTCAAAAATATTTTACCTGCTTTAGGTAACGAATTTATAGTTGTTATTAAGGAATCTTCAATAGTATCCGTAATCGGCATACACGAGCTTATGTACAATGCAAATACCGTGAGGGGCAATACATTTATACCTTTGGAGCCCCTGCTGATTGCAGCCACTATTTATTTTATCCTGACTTTTACATTGTCTAAGTTTTTAGGCATAGCTGAAAGGAGGATGAGAGTAAGTGATTGAGGTAAAAGGACTTATAAAGGATTTTGGCAAATTAAATGTTTTGAAGGGAATAGATGTTCATATTAGCAAGGGAGAGGTTGTGGTAATAATCGGCCCCAGCGGTTCGGGGAAAAGTACTTTCCTGAGATGTCTTAACTTGCTGGAAGAGCCTACGGCCGGAGAAGTAATATTTGAGGGCAAAAAAATAAACGAAAAAGGGACCAATATAGATCTGTTAAGACAAAACATAGGTATGGTATTTCAGCTGTTTAATCTGTTTCCACATATGACGGTTTTAGAGAATATTACCTTGGCACCTGTCAAACTCAAAAAGGTGTCCAAGGAAAAAGCGCAAAAAATAGCCATGGATCTGTTAAACCAGGTGGGGCTTGAAGATAAGGCGGAGGCATATCCCAACCAGTTGTCCGGCGGGCAGAAACAAAGGATAGCCATAGTCAGGGCCTTGGCAATGTCACCTGATGTAATGTTGTTTGATGAACCTACCTCGTCACTGGACCCCGAAATGGTGGGGGAGGTGCTGGAGGTAATGAGAGAACTGGCACGGGACGAAATGACAATGATAGTGGTTACCCATGAGATGGGTTTTGCCAGGGAAGTAGGCACCAGGCTTATGTTTATGGATGATGGCAAAATTGTAGAAGAAGGCATACCTAAAGAGGTTTTTGATAATCCGCAACATCAGCGGACAAAGGATTTTTTGAGGAAAGTGTTGTAGGGTTGATCATGAAATTATGCCCAAAATAAACGCTTTGTTTGACGGTTATAAACAAAATTCGGATAAATTGAGCAGGATTGAGGAAGAGGTATCAAGACACGAAGAGATAATACCCAGAAGGATAAAGTAATTGATGGAAAATAAAGTAGGTACCGGAGAATCCGGTACCTTTTCTTTTATTTTAAAAATCCTTTTAAAATGGTTTCTTCGGCTTCTGCTTCCGAAAGGCCGAGGCTCATTAATTTAATTAGTTGGTCGGATGCTATCCTTCCTATTGCCGCTTCGTGTATCAGTTGGGCGTCTTGATGCAGTGCCGAAACCTCGGGTGTTGAAGATACATGGGCATTATGCATTATAATGGAATCACACTGTATATGCCCCCTGCATTTATTTTTACCTATGAGGTTAAAGTAAAACTTTTGCTTTGAGTTGTTCTGAGCAACGGAGCGGGATATTATCTGAGCCGTGGAATCCTCCCCCTCCATCTCTACAGTTACCCTGGAATCCGCATCCTGATTTAAATCTGTCAGGAGTCTCTCGGTCACTATAAGGCGGGCATTTTTTTGCAGTCGAATTTCCGCGATTCTATCCGTATGGTCAACTCCCCTTATCTGCACCATCTCGAGTTCCACAATTCCGCCTTCTTCGACGTCTATTATGGTTTTGGGGTTCATTATCTTCTTTCCACTACCTTCTCCTTGAGCATAGTGTTTCTCAACATATTTCATCCTTGCGCCTTTTCGGACAAAAAACTCATGGATCCCGTCATGTTGGGACTTGTTGTCTCCGGGATTATGAATGCCGCACCCCGCAACAATCAGTACATCAGATCCTGCCCCTACTTCAAAGGTATTGTAAACCATATCCGTAAGACCGGTTGAGGATATTATTACCGGTATATGCACACTTTCATTCTTTGTCCCCGGTTTTATTAAAACATCTATGCCCGGCTTATCTTTTTTGGTTATGATATCTATATTAGATGTTGTATTTCTATTTATTCCTTCGCCATCTTTTCTTATGTTATATGCTCCTATGGGCATATCATGCAGACCGGCTACTTTTTCGAGAAGTTCCTTATCCAATGCATTCAACATTCCTGTTTACCCCTTTTCTACAATCTTGGCCACACATGCAATCTCTTGTATTTGCCGCAATATCAGCCATTATCTTTTCCCCGTCCGTGACCTCCTTTATTTTTCCGTCGGCAAGCAAGATAATCTGATCAGCAAGGCGTAATATCCGCTCCTGGTGGGATATAATTATAATGGTAGTGTCATAATTTTCATGTAAGTCTTTGAATGTTTCACTTAATTTTTGAAAACTCCATAAATCAATTCCTGCTTCCGGTTCATCGAACACTGCTACTTTCAGGCCCCTGGCCATGATAGTTGCAATTTCTATTCTTTTTAATTCCCCGCCTGAAAGACTGTTATCTACCTCTCTATCAATATAATCCCGGGAACAAAGCCCGACATTGTGGAGCAATCTGCACATATCTGTCTCGTCATCAAAACCACCCGAAGCCAATCTGAGGAGTTCTCTTACCTTTATGCCTTTAAATCTTGGCGGCTGCTGAAAAGAATAACCTATGCCCAAATTAGCCCTTTCGGTTATATCAAAATCGGTTATATCCTGATTATCAAGCAGGATTTGTCCTTTTTCAGGCTTGTATATTCCCATAATAACCTTTGCCAATGAGGACTTACCTCCGCCATTGGGTCCCGTTATAACATAAAGGTTCTTATTTTCAAAAGTAAAATTTATATTTTTGAGTATTTCTACATGATTTCCATCATCCCCCAAACTTAGGGATACATCTTTAATCTCAAGCATTTTTTCTCCTCCGTTAATTATCTATATAGAATGCACTGGGGACGGTTCCTGTTGCATCCAACAATGCACTGGGGACGGTTCCTGTTGCATCTCCAATGCGCCACGCGATTTATCAGAATATTTAAATAGATTTCCCACTCCTCGATGTATTTATTTTACCACATTTTTTAACGAATAGGGAACAGAGTTTCATTTGATAACAAAAGTGTATCAGAGATTGTCAGGCAGCGTGAAAATTGTCATTCTGAGTGCTAGCGAAGAATCTTGGTTGGCCTAAAACATAGATCCTTCGTTACACTCAAGACGACAAAAAAGCAGAAAATATGTTTTTTCACATAGTCTGATGGTTCCTGTTGCAGCATACAGTGCAGTAGAAACCGTCCCCGGTGCACGCCGGTGTATATATGTCCTTCCTAAGGCAATTCCAGTTTATTTTTTAATATCGGAATATGGCTTATTTCCGGCGTTTTGCTGGCATATACCAAAGTAACATTACCCTTCTGCAGCAGTTCTGCAATTTTCAACTTGAAATCAAGTATGTTGTGGTTGGAATTGAGCTCATCTTCATACTTTTTCGCAAAGATTTCAAAACCTAATTCTCCTTTGTGGTATTTTTGCCGTAATTCTTGTGATGGAGTAATTGATTTAGCCCAATAATCGATATCTGCTTTTTCTTTATTCAAGCCTCTGGGCCATAGTCTGTCGATAAGAATTCGGAATCCATCATCCTGAGTTACAGGCTCATATACTCTTTTCCAAAACAAATTACCCATGATATTCACCCTCCGATACCTTCTCAAAAATATTCCTTAATTATCTAATCTCAACAATATTGCGGTGATAGCTAGAATTATATCTACAGAATTATTCCTTGTTTCCGATATTCGCAAACTACTCCTATTTAGGATTTTTATGGAGTTGTTATACCCCATAATCCTATCCTGTAAACAATAACAAGAAGCCTCTTTGTCTCGCTTTTATCCCCGAACAGGTGCGAATTTTCCGAATGGAGCAGGAATAATAATTAGTTTGTGTAAAATAGTTATATGTGATTAAGTAAATATAGATTATATCGGGTTGTATCGCAAAGGTGAAGTTATATGAAACGGGAGATTTTAAAATAATGTTAACGGGGAACAATAAATATATTAATGTTAAAGGAGGCAAAATATGTCGATTATAACGGTAGATTTTGATGGGACTCTATATCAGTATAATTCAGTTATAACTACGCTTAAGGTAGGAAAAACAATGTTTACACTTAAACAGTGGCTTTGTGTCATCAAAGATATTGTAAAGGGTATTGCAAATAAAACCACAGGTGGGAAAATAGATTTCCAAGTCCTTTTCCTCGAATCTTTTTTTCTCCAAATGAAGGGAAAGAATGTGGAGGAAGTACATAAATTTTTTATGTCTCTTATCGAAACCGGGTATCGGGGTATTAATCATGATCTGGTTTCAAGGTTAACTGAACATTTGGAAAACGGGGATCGTATAGTTATTTTATCAGGGGCTCTGCAGCCTTTTCTTGAAATATTTGTTCAACAGCTGGACATACAGGCAGATGCGATCGGAACATCGCTATGTTATGATGAAAAGGGGACATGCACGGGGAAAATCGGTAAATTAAATCGCGGAATTGAGAAAGTAAACAGATTAAAACATTGGATAAGTGAAAATAATGCCGAAGGGGAAATAGTTTGGGCATATGCGGACAGTGAATCCGATATCCCTTTATTGGAATTTGCAGATAAAGCAGTTGTTGTTCGGCCATCAAATGCATTGAAAAAAGTTGCAGAATTAAGAGGGTGGGAAACTTTTGCTCCATCTCAAGAAACAAAGTTAGTTTGAAATGCACTGGGGGAGGTTCCTGTTGCATTCAAAATGCATTGGGGACGGTTGTGCGCTAAGAAGGCGCATGGCAAATTGGGTCAGGCTTGAATAATTTACCTGTTACGATAGAATAGTAATGGTGATAAATACGGCGGGTAGATAAAATTTCACTGAGGTAATTTTATGGCAAACCGATGGGACCGGAAAATCCGGTTGGTTATTATCATGTGACGATAAGGAACAACAATATAGACAGGGGAGATAACGGTGGGGGAAATTCAGTTAATCGCGACGGCTACCTTTGGACTCGAAGCTGTGGTGGCCAGGGAAGTAAGAAATTTGGGATATGAAGATATACAGGTGGAAAATGGAAAAGTAACATTCACAGCCGACGAGTCCGCTGTCTGCAGGTCTAATCTTTGGCTCAGATCGGCAGATAGGGTTTTACTAAAGGTTGGGGAGTTTAAAGCGTTAACTTTTGACGAACTGTTTGAGAAAACCAAAGCCCTGCCCTGGGGTGATATAATACCTGAGAATGCGGAGTTTCCTGTTAACGGGAAATCCATAAATTCCAAACTTTCCAGTGTTCCGGATTGCCAAGCCATAGTTAAAAAAGCGGTTGTGGAAAAAATGAAACAAAAATATAAAAAGGAATGGTTTGAGGAAACTGATGCTATGTATTCTATAGAAGTTGCACTCCTAAAGGATATAGCCACCTTAACTATAGATACTACAGGAATTGGGCTACATAAAAGGGGATACAGGACTTTGTCCAATGAGGCCCCGATTAAGGAAACACTGGCCGCAGCACTGATTGAATTGAGTTATTGGAATCCGGACAGGGTTCTTATAGACCCGCTTTGCGGTTCAGGCACTATCCCTATAGAAGCGGTTTTAATCGGAAAAAACATCGCTCCCGGAATGAATAGAAATTTTGTATCCGAAGACTGGGGTATTATCCCGAAGGAGCTATGGAGAAACGCAAGGAAAGAAACCCATGATTTGGCTGAATATGATCGTCCTTTGAGGGTATACGGGTCGGACATAGATGGAGAAGTATTGGGTATAGCCAGATATCATGCAGGAGAAGCAATGATAGATGAAGATGTTCATTTTCAAAAATTAGATGTAGCGGATTTGAGGTCCAGATTTGAATATGGATGCATTATAACTAATCCCCCATATGGTGAGCGTATAGGAGAAAAAAAGGAAGTGGAGGAATTATACAAAACCATGGGTAAGGTTTTTAATCAAATGGATACATGGTCTAAATATATAATTACTTCCTACAAAGGATTTGAACAATTGTATGGTAAAAAGGCAAACAGGAGAAGGAAGCTCTATAACGGCAGGATAGAATGTCAATATTATCAATATCATGGTCCGAGACCGCCGGACAAAACGTCCTTCTGATACACTTAATATAGAATTTATGTTACATTAAATTATTGAAAAGCGTTTAAAGGATATTATGCAGTGTAGCAGGAATCATTCCAAATGCACACAAAATAGAAAGGGGGACATAGAATGTAGTNTGTCAGGAGCCGTCCTTTCATTGACTCCAAACGGATAAAATAAACATAGGAATTAGCGTTCTAATCGGCGTTCTAATTAGTGTTCTAATAAAAAATTGGGTATACATAAATATATCTGTTGAGTTACATATTTAACCTTGTTGAAAACAAAAAAATTTAAGGAGCTGGTTCATGTGGCGGTAAAGAAATGGCGTTGTTTAGTCTGTGGCTATATTCACGAAGGAGAGGCACCACCGGAAGTATGTCCGGTTTGTGGTGTGGGGCCTGAAGAATTTGTTCTCGTAGAGGAAAAAGAGAGAGATGTTACTTTATCAGAGGAAATCAAAGTGGCCTGCCGTAGCATATCTCATGGAATGTATATCATTTGTTCTAAAAATGGTGAACGATTTAACGGCCAAACTGCCAATAGTCTTACACAGGTTTCCGGTAATCCCATTCAAGTAGCGATAGGAATTAATAAAGGCAATCTGACCCATGAGTATATTGAAAAAAGCGGGGTTTTTGTAGCGAATATTTTGGGATGTGATAGTATTGATTTAGCCAAACATTTTGGTTTTCAGACAGGCAGAGAAGTTGACAAATTCAAGGATATAAGTTATGAACTTGGGGCTGAGACAGCAGCACCATATATTAAAGAGGCTTTGGCCTATTTGGAATGTAAAATAGATCAAAAAAAGACCCTGGATGCAAATACTCATACCGTATATCTTGCCGAAGTTGTAGGAGGGGGTATTTTAAATAAAGGTGAACCGATGACATATTCCTATTACCATGCAAATCGCAAATAGCATAATAGGGAAACCTCTCGTGTTTTGCACGATCCGGACCTTTTCCCGGTAAGCACATTGCAGAAGGAACAATTATTGAAGCTAAGCAAGGGGGTACTATTTGCAGATGCAGGCGTTAAAATTTCTCATAAATTAATAGTTGAGTAAGTTTACATAAGTGCATATCTGTCGGGATAGATTGCCCTTCAATGGTTTGGGCATACCTATCCCATTATTATTATGGTTAACATCCCAGCAAACAAGGGGACGGATCCTTTGTTTGACATGCAAACAAGGGCACGCAAACAAGGGGACGGATCCTTTGTTTGATATAATTTAGATATCAGATTACAATATCTTTGAGGTGATTAAAATTGCCACGGACAAAGCGATTATTAAGTTCAATAGGGGACCTATTTCGCCTTGTTGCACATTTTATAAATAGTGTGCAATATGAAACTATTGTTCTTTATATAAAGCAAAACCACTTAGTTATGTCTTTGGAA
>JGI24711J26586_10001730_pt1 | contig 16402 bp, 8 predicted proteins | sample BioPla3DNA1_FD_26586 | JGI IMG/M metagenome (IMG submission 26586)
GGATCTGCAGAACCTTTAACAACAGATATTCCCTTTAGGACACCATTCTCAAATATCTGCTTACCGGGAAACTGGGATTGAAATATCTCGCCTTCAATTTCGGCACCCAAACCGGGAGTTTCTCCCTTGTGGGAATACACAGCTCCGTACAGGGTATTGCCATCAGAATTGATAGAAACATAACCCCAGATTGGTCCCCACAGACCGGCACCTCTAACTTCAAGTATGTATTTTACGTCTCCATTGTCAAGGTGGGCTTCAAAAACAGGATATAGACGATCTTCAATAGGTTTGCGAATCTCCTCGGCCAAATTAACACCCAAGGCTTGACCGCTTACTTTCTCCCCCTTGAAATTTACAACGTAGTTATTCTCGCCAATAAGCTTATCAAACAGTTGCTCAGCATTGCTTGCATCTGATTCAATATTTATAGACTGAAGAATACTGGTTTTCTTTGCTACAAGCTCATTCCTGTCCTGAATAGGCTTCAGTCCGGTAGCTATAAAGGCAAGTAATGCCGCTACAACAATGACAAGTATGGAAGCGTAAATAATTATATAGCTATTTCCTTCTTTATTCATGGTCTTATTCTTTAAGTCTTATGCTTTTACTACTCCACGCTTCATTCTCCGCTTGATATTTGCTTCAACTACATAGTAGTCAATCAGCGGTGCAAATGTGTTCATCAACAATATCGCAAGCATCATACCCTCGGGATACGCAGGGTTGACAACACGGATAAGTATAGCAAGAACACCTATCAGGAAGCCGTAGATCCACTTACCTGTCTCTGTACGAGTTGCTGATACAGGATCTGTTGCCATAAACACAGCACCAAAAGCAAAACCGCCAAGGCAGAGATGCTGAATTGCCGGAATATGCATCAATTCATTTGCGCTTTGAGCACCAAGCTCATTTAAGGTAAGTCCCATAAGGAAACCACCGGCAACAACAGAAAGAATAATCTTCCAGCTGCCAACACCTGTGATAATCAGAATCAGCGCTCCTATCAGTATTGCAAGTGTTGAAGTTTCACCAATAGAACCAGGTATGGTTCCTATAAAGCTCTCAAGAAGAGAATAACCTACAGTACCTCCTGTTGCTGCGACACCAAGAGCAGTAGCTCCTGTTGTGGCATCAACGCCAGGCATTTCAGCAATGCCTGAGATCCATACCATACTTCCTGACATTTGTGCAGGATATGCAAAGAACAGGAAGGCACGTGCAAGCAGTGCAGGGTTCCAGATATTCATACCAGTTCCACCAAANACTTCCTTACCCAGAATAACTGCAAATGCAGTAGCAACTGAAACCATCCAAAGAGGAATCTCAACCGGCAGGATAAGTGGAATAAGAATACCTGATACAAGGAAGCCTTCATTNACCTCATGACCACGGATCTGTGCGGCAGCAAACTCAATTCCAAGACCTGTGGCATAGGAAACTACTACTATAGGTAATACTTTTATCAAACCGTGAATCACATTCTGCCAGAAGCTTGAATCCTCTCCAAGAATAGCAAAGTGCTGATATCCGGTATTCCAGATACCAAACAGGAAAGCAGGCAGTACAGCGAGTATTACTACACTCATAGTACGCTTAAGATCCATAGCATCACGCACATGAACCCCGCTCTTACTGGTGGTATTGGGTACAAATAAAAAGGTCTCAAACGCATCAAANGTAGAATGAAGCCATGCAAAGCGGCCACCCTTCGAAAATTGAGGTTTGATATTATCCAAAAATTTTCTTAAACCCTTCATTGGTAATTATTTTGAAAATTAGTTGCCCAGTTCTTTTATCATAACTTCAATGCCTTCACGCAGGATTTTCTGAAGCTCCAGTTTTGAGACATCAACAAACTCACACAAGGCAATGTCTTCCTCAACTACCTCAAAGATACCCAGTTGCTCCATCTTGTCAACATTGTTGGCAAGAATGGCCTTAATCAGTTGCTCAGGAAGGATATCCATAGGCATTACTTTATCATAGGCCCCTGAAACCACTATTGCACGAAGTCCACCATTCAGGTTGGCATTCAACCTATACTGCTTCTTCTTGCACAACCAGCTAAAGAAGGTGCGTGAAACGCTGAACTTGCCAAAGCCCGGAGCAGCCCATCCCATAAATTCATAATCATCACCTTCAGGTATTACTGTAACCTGTGTGTTATAAAATGCAAGATAACCGTCAGCAGCTATATGGGTTCCAGTCAATACATTTCCTGAAATAATTCTCAGACTGCCTTCGTTGAGATTTCCCTTAAGGAGTTCGCCAACTGCAGCACCTAAACGATAACGGTAGTAAACCGGCTTTTTAACTTCTGACCCACACAAAGCTACNACTCTCGAGAAGTCATGCTTGCCATGCAGGAAGATACCTCCTATTGATACTATGTCCTGAGGATTGATAACCCAAACTTTTTCTCCCTTATTGATAGGGGATACGTGGTTAATCTGAACTCCTACATTTCCTGCTGGGTGTGGTCCGGCAAACCTGTGAATCTTNACTCCCTGAAGACTGTTGAACAACTTGGAAGCTGAATCTGCACTAATACCAATATGAACCTCAGGAGCAAGCTTCTTTAATGCCTCAATACCTGCCTTGAACGCATCTTCTTGTCCGGAAAGAACAAATTCCACATCTGGAGCCAGAGGTGCGGTATCAAATCCCGAAATAAATACAGCCTTAGGACTATCGGCAGGATTAGCTATAATGTCATAAGGACGCTGACGTAGATATGGCCATGCACCTGAATTCAGAAGAATTTCAATAATCGATTCCCGACTAAGAGAAGCAGGGTCACCTGCTTTGATTTCAAGGTATTCATCCTTGTGATCATTTTCGATCACAACCTCAAGAATCTTGCGGCGTTCACCCCTTATAATTGCTTTCAATGTTCCGCTAACAGGCGAAACAAACTTTACTTCAGGATGACTTTTGTCGAAAAAAAGCACAGTACCTATTTTGACCGGATCACCCTCCGCAACGACCATCTTTGGTGTAACACCATGAAAGTCAGTAGGCTTAATGGCAAACAGACCAGGCAACTGGGCCTGTCCGAAAACCTTTTCGGCCTTTCCCAATAGTGGTATGTTAAGCCCTTTCTTTATTTTTATCACCTCAGACATACTTGATTTTTGTTTATAATTTGCCCCAAAAATACATAAAGATTAGTAGTTTGCAATATTTATTTCGGGGATAAAACCATTCATTATGAGCACGAAAAATTCATACATCTTTGTCCTTAATAAAGCTAATTACCTAATTAAGAACAAATACGGATTTTTTTCTTTAAAATATTTAGTGACGCTCTGNTCGCTTTTTACAATATTTAACCAAATTGATGCTCAAAATAGCCTCAAGGATTATGTTTCTCCTGCCTTAAAAACGGTTCAGCTTCACCGTAACGATTGGCCTCTCTCCTATCCAATAATCCGTCTGGGGAGTGATCAAACGCTTGTACTGTCATTTGATGAACCCGGAAGTCAAATCAAAGACTACTACTACACCATTGTGCACTGCGATGCACAATGGAATCCATCCCCATTGATGCCGACTGATTACATCCAGGGTGTTCCCGTTAACCCAATAACTGACTACTCATATTCTTTCAATACTACAATGGATTATGTACATTACCAACTGAGCTTCCCCAACCTTTCAATTAGACCTCTGATTTCCGGAAACTATGTCCTCGAAGTTTTTGAAGGTCCTACAGGTGGAAAGACAGTCCTCCGTAAACGATTCTATGTAAATGAACCTCTTGTAAAGATTGAATCCTATATCCGCAACAGACAAAGTTCGGCAACCGAACCTGATTATCAGGAGATAAACTTTGAAATCATCCATAAGGGACTNTCGATAAACAATCCCGTGGAAGAAGTAACGGTAACAGTAATGCAGAATGGCCGCACTGACAATGTAATTAGTGGTCTTCGCCCCCGTTTCTTCGGGGGCGACAGGATGGACTTCAACTTTACACGGGAGACTGAGATGGAAGCCGGTAACGAATTTCGCTATCTGGATATTCGTTCTTTTCGCTTCTATACTGACAGGGTTGAAGAAATAGTATTCGAAGACCCATTTTACCATGTAAGTGTGGTACCCGAACGTCCTCGATTCCCTTCAAGTTATCAGTATCGTCAGGATCTCAACGGACGTTACTATATCGAATCAGATACAAGAGAGAATCCTGATACCGAAGGGGATTATGCTTTTGTACATTTCAGGCTATTTTGCGACAAACCTTTTATATCAAAACGGATCTATATTAACGGAGCTTTGACAAACTGGCTTCTCGACAGTTCCTCTGAAATGGAATATGACCCAGTGATAAATGCATACCGAACTACCCTGATGCTTAAGCAAGGTTACTATAATTACCAGTATGTAATGGTTGAAAGAGGGGAAACCCAGGGGGAAGTTTTCCAGCTTGAAAACAGTTACTATGAGACAGAAAACGACTATCTAATACTTGTGTACTACAGGAAGCAGGGAGAAAGAACTCACAGACTTATTGGTGCCGAGGTGATAAATTCGGNNAGGAGCTTGCAAGGCTCAGGTAAATAATACTTACTTTTGCGTCAGGTAGGTAGTGAAGTCGTCAGCCTGCCGATACCTAAGAACTGTTACCATGAACTGGACAGACAAATTAAAGCTCGTAATCCCCCTGCTTCGCAACAAGTTTGTGCTACAGGGCTTATATTTATTGTCTGGATGTTGTTCTTTGACCAGAACAACCTGATAGACAGGTTTTCTCTTGCGGCTAGAATCAAGGATTTGGAGAAGCAGAAAGAACATTACCAGCAGCAGATTCTCGAAAACCGGACTAAGATGGAGGAGTTACGTAGCAATCATGAAAACCTTGAGAAATTTGCCCGTGAGGAATACCTGATGAAAAAAGACGACGAAGAATTATTTATTATTATTGAAGACTAGAATCCCCTGATGAAAACTGACAGGTTGTTTTCTATTCTATATACTGCCGGAATGGTTCTCGTATTGGCCGGTGTAATAATACATCTTTCCGATATATCCTACGCATATCTGTTAGTGGCAATAGGTCTTCTGCCTGTAATAGGAATCAGGATTTACAATCTATCAAAGAGTAGTTCTGCCGACCATCGCAAGCATATGATACACGTTATGAGTTCGCTTGCCCTCGCTGCTGCATGTGTATCAATATATTACGACACAACACACTGGGTAGTATTCATATTAATCTTCGTGGTGCTTGACCTTTACATCAGCTTCAGAGGACTCAAGGGATAAAAAGTGGATTAGCCTTCTCATACTGTCTGTAACAGTCCAACAGTTCTTCCTCAGTCAATAAATCTTCAGCCGGCAATCCCATCCTGAGAGCCAGTTCAGCAGCCGCATCAAACACCGGAGACTTCTCAAAGAAATATTTATGTACATAGTTGAGGTACTTCACCACCCTAAAAGCGTTAAACACCTCAAAAAATCTCTTTGCAAATACAGCCTCGGAAGAGCAGCCAGCTTTTATCACATCGATATCGTCAAAAAAGCCACTATTTAGCAAATAGCTTCTTACAGGACCCTCAAGCTTATAAGTCCATGATTCATACTGGTCAGAACTAAGACCATAAAGTTCATCTTTAATATCAAACAAACCTTTTAAATGCTCATATGCCCTCAGGTTATGACTCAGTCCAGCATTGCCCCTGCCCTCGACATGTGCAGTTACTGATGCACCAGTACCGAAAATAACCCTGTCTGATACCCGTGGAGACGGCCTGACCACAGTGCTGNTTATCTCCCCAAAATTGCCAAGTGGAATTAGCTTCTGAAGAAAATAGAAATCCTCCCCTGCCTGCTTGCATGGTACACCTCCTGCTCTAGCATAGGCAACTGCTCTAGTAGCTATTGCAGACCCAAGCGAATGAAAGGGATAAATAAAACCTGTCCATCTATGTGCTTGCCTCATATAACGCAGATGCAATTCATAGCAACAGATTGCCTCATANACCTCATCAGAAAACTCATCTCCGTGCAAAGGATGCTCAAAGTAAATATTGGCGGCAGACCTTTCTTCAACAGAAAACCACTCCTCTAAAGCTCTGAAATAGTTTGCCTCTACAATAGAATCAGCATCAAGAGTTACTATTGTACCAAAGGGGCGATTCTCCCTCAGATAAAATTCGGCAGCCGCATCCATACCAATCTTCCGCGCAGCACCAGCACCAAAGATCTTTTTTGGAAGCCCCCAGGCTTCCAAAACATCAAACTCCATCCAGTCAGGAGCATTAGTTATGGCATTTTTCACCATAGTCCGCTGTCCTTCCACATCAACATCAAGATCCTTGTATCCGGAATTTAACACCACTACAATCCTGACCTTTCCTGCAACCGGAGGTTCACATCCCATTAGATTCCTGATAGTCCGAGGCAAAAACGCCTCTTCCTTATAAGCAGGAATGACAACTATAATAGCTATATCAGTACCCTGCTTCAGACTACCATATTTCAATGGATGTCTTGAAAGGTACTTTCCAAGTATCTTACAGGCTTTATCGTGTGAAATCATCTGAGGCAGTGTAAAGACTTAAAAATAGAGGCCGTCCTGTAAATAAGACGGCCTCTGGGAAAATTACGTTATATAAGGGCATCTATGCATCCATAGCCGAGGCCCTATATTGATAAGTTTACTTTTTAGCAGCAGCGTATCTTTCNTTAAGCTTTGCAACAACATCATCAGTAACATCAAATACTGAATCAGCATATAGCAGGTTGTCACCCATGGTATTGCTCAATACCATACTGTAAGATTTTTCCTTGCAATAATCCTTAAGGAAATTTGTTATAGTATCGCGGAGCTGTTGATTCATTGCATTTTGAGCATCCATCAGATCATTTGTAAGTCTGGCGTTTAGAGCCTGAAGTTCTTGTTCCTTCTGACGCAGGCGACGCTCTTCACTTTGTGCTCTGTCAAGTGAAAGAAAGCCATTGTTTTGTAGCTTCCTTTGAAACTCCATCATATCTTGTTCAAAAACCCTGACACTCTCATTAAAATCAGTGCGAGAAGATTCTTCTTTCCTGATAAGCTCTTCGCTCAGTTCACGAGCCAAATCATACTTTATTATAAGTGAGTCAGTATTGACAAAAACAATTCCCATTTCAGCAGCAGCAGATCCATTGACATTATCTGAGCCTTGCTGGGAACCTTTTCTATCAGATAATACAATAACAAAAAGAGCAATGACAGCTACAGCCAGAATCACATTGATTATTAATGATGTGTTTTTCATCGTTTCTATATTTGTTTATTAAGTGGGCCGCAATTATTGAATCACAAATATAAACTTATAACAAACATATAAAAACGATTTACATTTAATTTTTCGAACACCCGACCAAAGTTAAAACAAGGTACGTCTGGGCTGTACTTTGTTGGATCTGGACTCACCAAGACCATAGCCTGGTTCGCTACAAGGTATCGGACCACGTGGTATGCTAACTGATGGATTTCTTTTAAATCTGTAGATAAGTGAGAACTCATTACTCCCCCCACTATATCCGGCAAGGCCAGAAATACTAAGATCATAGCTGTATGCCAGATAAAGAGGGCCAAGGTTAATACCCAGACTAAATATTATAGCATCGTTATTTATAAGTTCTTCACTGCTGACTCCGGGTATGCCCCTGTACCAGATACCTGCTTCAATTGGATTGGCATACCAATAAACACCAAGGTCCAACTGTTGAAAGCTCATCTGTTTACGATACATAAATGCAAGAGTAGCACTTTGTTCGTCACGAAAACGGCTCTGCTCCTGGTAAACCCATTTACCCCCACCATAGACAACAGTCTTCATAGGAAGATCTGTCTCAACATCGGTGAAACCAATATCATTCTTTACAAGATGGTCAAGTGTAAAGCCAACCCAGAAAAAACTTGAATATACCATAGCGGATGCAGCTGCATCAAGCTTCTTGTATTGTTCAACAGGAAACTCAGCATTAATCCATGGAAAGGTCTCCCCTCCGGGGCCTACCTGTGTCAGCTTTGATGGGTCTATTTTTCGTTCAGCATACCTAAACTCCAGACCCGGTCTTACAAACAAATTTTCAGTTACTGCTAGTTCATAAGCATAGACCAGCCCAAGGTTCTGAGTAAGAAGCTGACCTCCTCCCTGGTCATCCCTTACAAACAGCAAACCAACCCCACTATTAAAATTGCTCAGGTATTCGTCATACGATGCTGCAATTGTCCTGAATGTACTTCCAAGTCCGGGCCACTGATCCCTGTAATTCAAAGTAAGCCTTCCGCCACTTGTAAAACCGGCAAACGAAGGACTAAGGTAAAGGGGCGCCGAATACACCTGCGAAAAGGACACATCCTGCCCCATTACCGGACTTATATTCATACAAAGTTGCATCACCACAGCCGCAGCCAAAATGAATACACTTGCTCTATGTTTGATACTAAGCATCATTATCTTACTAGCACAAATAGTTTCTATCGAACCAATAATACATTTCCTGTNTTTCTGAACTCCCTGCCATTGACATACTTACCTGTGGCCAGGTACACATATACACCCTGCGGTGCAAGTTGTCCTTCATACATACCGTCCCAACCGTTGTTGATATCGTCTGTCACAAAGATTCTTTGACCCCAGCGATTGAAGATCTCAAGCTTAAATTCTGCTACATCAGAATATGCAGGCTTGAAGACCACAACATACTCGGCAGATGGATCTACTGCTCCTGAAGAACCTCCAGGACGCGGTTTGAATGCATTGGGGAACACTACAAAGCCTTGCAGCTCGGCAGTGATGGCATCTTCCATTGTAAAGGTATCAGTACATCCCTGTAGGCTGGTTACAGTCAGAGTGACATCAAATACTCCTTCTTCCTGATATTCATAAGATGGATTACGTTCCGAAGAAATACCACCGTCCCCAAAGTCCCACATCCATGAAACAGCGTCAGTTGAAAGATCATAGAAACGCGCTTTATCACCTGGTATGTAAACAACCTGTGGATTAACCGTGAAATAAGCCACCGGATGATCATATACTACTATGGTCTTAGTAAACAATCCATCATTTCCGTCCGGACCTGGTGAAGTAAGTACTACCTGGTAAGTACCGGGTTTCTCAAACACATGAACCGGGTTCCTGTCTCCCGAAGAGTTACCATCACCAAAGTCCCAGTGATAGACTGAACCACCCACAGAGTAATTTGTGAATTGTACCCTGAGTGGATAACATCCTGAATTGACATCAGTAATAAAGGCCGCATCAGGAACTGGTCTGTAGTCAACACTAACCTGATCATAGGAAACACATCCATTGACACTTATCTCCCAACGGAAAGTATTAATTCCTTCATTCAGGTTAGTTACCCTGGTATTGAAGAATAAAGGATCCTCCAGTACTGCAGTGCTGGTTCCAACTACTATCCATTTCGCATCAAGATCACCAGCATTGTTGGCATTTAGTACTGCCTCAGGACTGTACACTACCTGATCTTCACCAGCATAAGCTTCTATTCTGTTGCTTACCACTATCACCTCATCAAAAGTACCACACTCACCATAGGTAACTTCCCAACGGTAAATATTCTCACCAAATCCAACGCTCCTAACAATAGTGTTGTACTGATTAGGATCATCAAAGGTTCCGGAACCTTTGATAACAGACCATTTACCACTTCCTGTCAAAGGATCATTTGCATTCAGTACTGTATAGTTTTCACATATTTCCTGATCTGAACCTGCAAAAGCCTTATCTGGTATCTTGTTGAATATCACCACTCTATCAGTCGTAATACATGAACCCTTTCTGATAGTCCACATAAACTCATTTGGCCCAAATCCAAGGTTCCTGACTGTTGTCTTCGGATCATTTACATTATCCAGATCACCATAGCCGCTAATCCTTTCCCAGTAAGCCTCGTCATAATATAGCGGCACATTAGCATCCAGGGTCTGATAATCCTTGCAGTCCTCAATATCCGGACCTGCATTAGCCCTTGTCGGCTCATTGTTGACAAGGGTAACTTCTGCATACTTGCTACAATGATCCTGACTTATCGTCCATCTTAGGATATTGGTTCCCTGTGCCAATGTTGTCACAGTAGCACGTGGATCATAAGGATCAGAGATATTACCTCCACCAAGAACAAAACTCCAGCTTCCTGTGCCATAGTCTGGAATTGCAGCCTTCAGATTGAAGGTTGAAGAACAGAGCTCCTCATAACTCGTACCTGCATAAGGTTCAGATACCGAAGAATTGCGAATTACAACCTCATCCTGAAGAGTACATCCATCAACCCTTTCAGTTGTCCATACAAAGATGTTGTCACCATTAGCTAGTCCTGTAACACGAGTATTATGCAAGGTCTCATCCTCAAACACAGCAGATCCAGTGATTACTGTCCACCTACCACTTGATCCAAGTGATGGAGGAGTAGCGTCCATAATATAGGTATCGCTACATATTACCTGATCATTACCGGCATAAGGTATGCTTGGTAGGTTATTGTTTACTACTACATCATCATAAGTAACACAACCATTGTATCTCACAGTCCATCTTAATGTATTTGCACCTCTGCCCAAATTCCTTACTCTTGTTGTGGGTGATGTAGGAGACTCAAAATTGGCAGAACCCTGTCCACCAGGGATTGACCATGTACCGGTTCCGGGTGTTGGATTCTTAGCATTAAGTACAACCTCATCATCACATACACTCTTGTCTGATCCTGCATCTGCATCTATCCTGTTGTACTGGAGCACAACGTCATCATAGCTTTCACAGCCATTGTTTACTATAGTCCAGCGCAAAATATTATCACCAAATGACAGACCGGTAACTCTTGCTGATGGATCCTCATAAGGATCAGCATATGTATCTGAATGAAGAGTAGCAGACCCGCTTCTGATTGTCCACCTGCCTTGTCCAACAACATCCAGATTACCCTGTAGCACAGTTTCAGGATCACACAACATCTGGTCTTCACCTGCATTTGCTATAGTCGGCATATTGTTGGTGATTACAACCTCGTCGGTATGACTGCAGTTACCATTGGTAATGGTCCAGGTCAGAACATTATCCCCACGGTCAAGGTTTGTAACTATTGTAAGAGGATCATTTGGATTCGCAAAGTGAGCTGAACCCGAACCACCCTTTATACCCCAGGTACCAACACCACCGCTTGGATTGCTGCCCCTCAGCTGAGTCTGATCAGAACAGACTACGTTATCTTCACCTGCATTAGCTTCAATAAAGTTATTACGTATCTCGACCTCTGATGTAGAAATACAACCATTGTTATTGACAGTCCACTTGAATCGGTTAGACCCCATTCCAAGGCCTGTTACAACAGCATTTGGATTATTTACATCGGCAGGATCAATAGTACCAGCACCCGCAACAAGAGTCCAGCTTCCAACTCCATATTGTGGCGCTGTAGCCGCAAGAGTATAGGTTGGCGAGCAAACTTCCCTGTTATGTCCTGCAAATGATTGAGATGGTTTATTGTTGGTAATTATAATGGTATCTCTCATTGTACACCATTCTGTAGAAATCTCATAGATCAGTTCGTTAGGTCCCTGAGCGAGATTCCTTACCATATTGCCATCAAACTGGGCCCCACCGGTTGATCCGGGACGCCATGCAGCTGTACCATATACTGGTGTAGACGGATTAAGCAGGTAGAAATCATCACATGAGGTATCGTCCTCACCTGCATATGGTTCACTAGGCAAGCCATTTGTAATAACTAACGTGTCAGTACGAACACATGACCCCTTTGTTATTGAATAAACCAACGTTGTCTGGCCCTTAGCAAGATTTCTAACATAGGTAGTAGGATCTGTCTCATCATCAAGATCACCACCACCCGAGATAATAGTCCATTTTGGACTACCCATAAAATGTGGTGTGGTACGCGGAGCATTACCCCTCAACTGATACTGATCGGCACACAATGCTATATCATTACCTGCGAAGGCTTCATCAGGCTGATTGTTAGTGATTATCACATCATCGTAGCTTGAACTTGAATATTCGCTACTTCCGTACCTGATAGTCCATCTCAGGATATTTTCACCAGGTGAAAGGTTGGTAACCCTGGTCCTGGGGTTACTTGGATTATCAAATATTGCACTACCCTGAATAACAGTCCATGTGCCTATTGCACCCTGAGGATCATTAGCCTCAAGCTGGGCATAATTGACACATACAGTCTGCGGACGACCGGCATCTGCATCAACAACATCACCGTTGACTATCAGAACCTCTGCATAGTCAGAACAGTTGCCGTTGGTAACAATCCAACGGAACAGATTTTCACCTCTTGCAAGATTAGTTACCCGTGTATTGGGATCATATGGATTTTCAATATTTCCATTCCCTGATATCAGTACCCACTCACCTGTCATGCCTGGACCAACAGGTGTAGCATTCATATAAATATCTGACAGGGTTACATACCTTATTGGATCACCACCATTGACCGGATATGGTCTGCTGTTGACAACAACTACTGTATCCCTTGAATAGCAACCTGCATTGTTTATCTCCCAGATAATTGTATTACTGCCCTCGCCAAGACCAATCTTTGCAATGTGAGGTCTGGACGGATCCTCTATTGTTATAACTGCACCTCCGGCACCGCCTACGATTCTCCATATTCCACTAGCCCCGGCTGGCACAAGCGAACCTCTGAGTGTCACTATATTATCACAAACAACAGTATCTTTTCCGGCATCAACAGGTACTTTCAGGTTTATTATCCTTAGGTCCGCAAAGCTGCTACACTTGTTATTGTTATTGATTGTCCAACGGAAGATATTCTCACCTGAATCAAGACCTCTTACAGTTGTTCTTGGGTCGTTAAGATTATCGAATATACCTGAACCCTTTACCACAGTCCATGTACCCACTTCGCCGGCTGCAGGGTCATTACCTGTCAAAACGTAAGTATCGCCACAGATTGACTGTTGGCTGCCAACCACGGCAGTGGTGGCAGTATTATTCACTATCCTTACATCATCAAAGCTTAGGCATCCATTGTTATTTACAGTCCACCTTAGTACAATTTCACCACGTGACAGATTATTTACAGTAGTCTTTGGATTACCAGCATTGACAAAGCCTCCGCTGCCAGTAACAAAGCTCCATGAACCAGTGACTCCAGGTATTGATGGCAATTCAGATGCATCAAGTACAGTTGACGGACTGCAGATTTCCTGATCAGAACCAGCATCCACAACAAGTTTGTTATTTCTGATTGTCAGGTATGCAGCATCGCTGCACAACCCGTTGTTTACCCTCCATTCGAGTACAACCTCGCCCATGGAAATATTACGTACCATGGTTACAGCACTTGTTGGAGAGTCAATTTCTGCATAACCGTTTACCACACTCCACCTACCTAAGCCCCATCCAGGAAGAGGTTCAACAGCTCTTACCTCAATATCTTCACCACAGTTGGAAATTACCTGTGGTCCACTAATCTCTGCATCTGCAGGCTGACTGTTAATTACGGTAACTTCCGCATAACTAGTACAGCCGTTTTGTGTCAAAGACCACCTAAATCGGTTTTCACCAACTGGCATATTAGTTACCAGCACAGTAGCTAATGAGGCATTATCAAACTGAGCAGTAGATCCGGCTGGATATACTACGGTCCACTGACCAGTTATACCTGTAGAGGTAGGTGTACCATGCAGCATCACAACTCCCTCGCAAACCGTACCACTTGCAGAATATGCACTTACATTAAGGGTATTGTTGCGTACGGTTACATCGTCATAGCTTTCGCAACCAAATGGACTTGTTACTATCCATCTGAAAGTAACATCACCTTTTGTAAGGCCGGTAACTGTAACATTTGGATTTCCTATATCAGTTATCTCATCAGCCGATCCAGAAACAGGAAGGCTCATCCATCGGGCAGAATAGCCTGCTGCCACCTGAGCTGTAGTCAATGGAGTTGCTCCTAAAGTTACGACATCACTGCACAGTCCCGGTTGATCCGGACCGGCATCTGCAACAGGCAGAGGTCGTACATAAACAGCCTTCTCTGGCACCACAACTGCATCTCCACAATTATTGCGTGCAATAACCTTTATATAGCCATTGAAGTATTCTAGATCATCTGGAAGATCAACAGTAATCCTGTCAGTTCCCTGTCCTGTTACTACCCATGTAGCCGGAACTTCCCAGATATAGCTATCAGCATACCTAATACCACTTACTGTAAACACAACACCCTTACTGTCCTGACAGATATCCTCAGGACCAATTATTATTCCTGCATTTGCATCGGGTAGCGGCTCTACAGTAATGTCAAGGTACTGAACAGGACCGTCACCGCATGAATTAACTGCATAAACTGAGAGACGTCCACTCTGGGCATCTACTCCATAACTTACAGTAAGCTGTCTGCCTCCAGTTACCACACTACCATCAGGCAGAGTCCATACATAATGAGATACTCCACTAATAGCCGGAATCGAATATGTTGCAGTTCCTCCCTGACATACGACACCAGGTCCCTCTATTACCCCAGGCTGTGGAGGAAGATAACTCACGATTAGGTCAACAGGCATACCAGAAACCTTACCCTCACATCCACCAGAAATTACATTTTCAATCTTTATCCTTACGCTTTGATCAGGTGTGACATGTATCTCATAGTTGCCTGAAGCATTAAACATGGCATCAGTTACAGTCACATTTCTGGTCACCGGACTTCCCGAAGGTACACCGGTTACCAAAGGCTGCTCGCTGTAATACAACTGCCATGGGCCATTATCGTCAGGAGCAAAACTGATCTCAACAACAGAAGATTGCCCTTGACACAGATTACGTGCTCCGGGATTTACAATGCTGACCACACTGGTTATCGGGATTGTAACACTTGCTGATCCGCTCACACTACCAGTGCAACGGGAATCAGATACGGACACCAGACTGTAGTTTGTGCTGACTGAAGGACTTACATCAAGGTAGTATGGAGAAGCAGTTATATTATTGACCCAATAGCTATTCACTCCGTCACTATAGCTGATAGTCCATGGAGCGGCACCAGTAAGATCTATTCTGAGAGCCGCACTTTCTCCCTCACAGATAGAAAGCTGGCCAGATATTGAGGCAGCAGGGCGTTTATACGTTGTAACAGTTGCCACACCAACACCTACACCCTTAATACACATAGGATCAGTAGCATCAGCAACGCTAACTATGCTATAGTTTGTTACCTCATCAACAGGCAATATCGTCAGAATAAGTTCTTGAGTAGCACTATTCAGAGTGAAGCTTTCGCCATTACTTAGAGTTATCAGCAGATTTCCGTCGGCAAAGTTCCATCCGCTAACAGATACTTGTAGGTGTGGTGCTTCGCCTTCGCAAAGCTCTTCCATACCGGAGACCACACTCAGGGTAACTGTGGCTTCAGGCTGATGAACAATCAGTCCGGAAACCAGAACTGAGCAATCATCCCCAACACTAAAGTTATCATCCCCAAACATTGCCTGAAGATCGCTCTCTGTATATGCGACCCTTAAAGGATTACTATCATCTATTACCCTAAGACTGTATGTTCCGGCTGGCAAGTTGTCGAAAACAAAATCAAATCCCGCATTAACTACAACATCTCTGGATGTACCAGCAGGACCTCCTGATAGTATTAGTCTGTACTCACCGGCTGAATTAGGTATTCCACCTGTAACACGTGCAGTAATCGCCCCGGTTGATGCCTCACGGCATTCAACCTGAGTAGTGACAGAAGTAACCAGATTAAGTGCTGAAGCATGCTCATTAATCGTCACATTTCGGGTAATCACATTTCCAAAGTTATCCTCAGCAGTGACTGTATAATCACCTGCTGCAAGAGCCTCGAAAACAACAGTGCTTTGACCGGTAACTGACTGAAGTACATCACTGCCACCTGACAATTCAACAATCTTGTAAGGTTGTACTCCTCCCCTAAGCTGTACCCAGATTGTGCCATTGCCGGCACCCTTACATGGTCCGCTTGCCTGCTTCTCAATATCTACTTCAAAAGGATAACCCGGCTCAAATACAACTACTTCAAGCGTAGCACTGCATCCTTTATCATCAATTGCTGTTATCGTATAAGTTCCACCCGGAAGTCCTGAAGCATAAGTGAGTCCGCTGAATCCAGACATGTCAAATGTACCGTCATGTACCCAGGTGATGGAAGTATAATTTCCACTACCACCGGATACCTGAATAGTAATTGCTCCATTTGAAAGGCCATTGGCAGTAACCGGAGTCACATTCAGCAATTCTATACTTACAGGCTCATTGGGTTCAAGAACTGTTATCGGACCATAATTGCTAAGCTCACAACCTCTTGCATCAACAACTGTCAGGTAATATTCTCCTCCTCTCAATCC
>JGI24711J26586_10001735_pt1 | contig 16380 bp, 13 predicted proteins | sample BioPla3DNA1_FD_26586 | JGI IMG/M metagenome (IMG submission 26586)
TTATTGATTCCCCTATTGAGGTTATCTCTGCTGTACAGCACTACCTAAAGAAAGATCCTATTTCTGAGAAGAAAGAAGATTTTGAAGAAACAAGAAAACTTNTAACAGGACTTGCAAAAAACACAGCATATTTCCAGTCAAANCGTTATGTAACTGATTTGGCATCAGGTGAAATCTGTGCGGCTATCGGCTACTCAGGTGACTTTATTCAAAGCCGCCACCTTGCAGCACATGGTAAGCACAAGTACGACATTGAATATGTAGTTCCAAAAGAGGGCTCTATCATGTGGTTTGACAGCTGGACTGTACCACGCGGAGCAAAGAACTATGATAACGCTATGAAGTGGTTCAACTGGCTTTTAGAACCTAAGAACGCTCAGAAGTTATCTGATGAAATCGGTTATGTAATGCCTGTTGATGAGGCAATGGCCAACTTATCTGATGAGTTAAAGGAAAACGACAGTATTCTTTTATCAGAAGAAAAGTTAAAGACCATGTACTTTATGCAGCCTACTCCTGCTAAAACTTCAAGAATTACCAACAACGTATGGAATTCTGTGAAGATTGATTCAGAAAAAGATCATGATTCTGAAGAAGGCGCAGGTAGCAGGGATTAACAGCTGATAATTAAAGGCTAGCTCTTTGGCTTTGCGCTTCTTAAAGTAGTGTAAAGTCTGATTGGAGAGCTGGCCTGCTGAGCTAGAAGAAGCTTAGTTAAATCCACATCAGATTTCGCATTATCTTTCTCTTTTTCAAATAAGTCTACAGCATCATAAACATCGTGATTACATTTCATGCAGACATTTCTGTATGAGATCTTCATGTTGATGATCTTCTGTTTTAACTGCGCATCAGTCATACTTTGAATTGATTTTCTTGCAGTAACTTTTCTGTCTAATCTTGCTTTGATATCTTTAATTAAATCTAATGTATTATCTGGTGCTGACATAATTAAACCAAAAGAAAGTGTAAAAGGAATCTTGATATTATAAATCCATTATTTAAATCAGGCTCAAATTTTTTGAGCCTGATTCAAAACTACCTGTTTTCTGTACTGCAGGTTTTCTTTCCGTAATTCTGCAGAATAATAAAATCAGAATGTGGTGCAATCTTTACATCATCACAGGTTCTTGTAATTGAATCTACATGCAGATAACGGGCTACAATCTCGTTTGCAAAGTAGGTCTTTTTCACTCTGACATCACCTAAAAAGATATATCTTGAAGAGCGAACTGTTAAAGGCTCTACTACAAGATCTTTTACATTGTTATCAAGCTGCTCCTTAATTGAAGCCTCACGATATACCATATCCTGTTTTAAGGTGAATAATGCCCCCCAGGCATTTGCAGCTGTAAGAGCAAAATAGGCAAAACCAACAGTAAATAAGGCAATTGCAACCTTTTTATTTATAAAGCATATCTCATACTTTTTAAGTACAAAGTATAAAGATACCACAGAGCTTATGGTAAAGAAGGTAAATGGAGCTGATGATCTTGCAGGGAAATTTGGTGAGAACACCATAATTGCTAGTGATAAAAAGCCTGTTAAAAAGAGATATAAAGGTAGTACAAAATCATCTTTATGCTCTTTTATAAGTTTGTTCTTATAAGAAACAATAAGCAGATACAAAAGTGCAACAAGTACGATTGTGTTCTGTGCAAGACAGATTAAAAAGATCCTGAATGCAATGAAAATGTGAGCATAGTAATCAAAAGTCCCCTCTGACTCCATCATCTGTAATCTTACCTTGTTACCAGGACTTAGAACAAGAATTATAAAGCCAATCCCCATTCCTGCAAGACCTAAAACCTGCCATAGCTTAAGCTTCTTTTTATAAAGGAAATATACACATAAAAAGAAAGTGCTTACACATATTGCAAAACCTGTATTCTCGTTACACCATCCTGCAATTACCCCCAGAAGAAGCATCATAATTCCAAAGATAAAGCCTCTGTCTTTTGTCTTGCTAATATCTCTTGTATATGGAAGCAAAAGTGCAAAGATAAAGGTTGTGGTAAACAGATAGTTACATGCTGATACTAAAAGATATGTAACCTCACCATAGGCGCGCAGACACATCCAGATCATAAGGCTTATAAAAGCTATAACTGAAAGTTTTAAATTAAAGACTGATACTTTTTTGCCAAAGCCCTGCACATAAATAAGATAGATTAGACCAACATAACATAAAGCTGTAGCAAGAGCCTCTGCCAACTTTCCTTTATATAAAAGAAACTGAGCTAAAACATGTGGAGGAGTTCTGCCTCCCCAGGAGAAATAATGACGGTACTGAGAGACAAAAATATCACTGATACTCTGTACCACATCATTAGTACCCTCTACCATCATGTATCTGAAATCATTAGAAAAATTAGGTATTAAATAGGCGAAAATTCCAACGAATACAAACCAAAATAGCAAATATGCAGGTGTTTTTAAGTTAGTCATTTTTAAAAATTCTTTTATAAGTGTAAAATTGATAATTAGTATACATCAACTTATTCAAAGCAATAGTCAAATGCAGTTAAATGATCTTATAAGTAGCGGGATTAACACTACTTTTACAAATACAGTAAAATCCCTAGGCAATCTCAATTCCACATCCATTGTTCTTAGCATTGCAGCTGTCTATGAACAGAATAAAGGCCCTCTTCTTGTTATCTGTGCCGATACCTTCGATGCTCAGACTATAAAACAGGATCTCTTCTGTCTTCTGCCAAAAGCAAAAATCGAGTACTTCTCTGATTGGGAAACACTGCCATATGATACTTTATCACCTCATCAGGATATCGTATCTAACAGAATCAGCCTGCTCTCAAGAATAAAAGACTTCAAAGATGAGATTGTAATTACAACTGTAACTGCAATCATGCCTCGTATTGCTCCGGTTGATTTTATTAAAAAAAGAAGCTTTTCTATTAAGGTAGGTGATACCCGTGATATCACCGCCATGAAACAGGATTTGATAAAACAAAGTTACCTTTTAGTTGATCAGGTACTTACAGCAGGTGAATTTAGCGTTCGCGGCTCAATTGTTGATATCTTCCCTACAGGCTCAATGAACGCCTATAGAATTGATTTCTTTGACGATGAGGTTGATTCAATTCGTATCATCGATATTGATACACAGTTATCTAAAGATAAGTGTGAAGAGATTAGCCTGCTTCCTGCTCATGAGTTTCCTTTAGATGAGGCTGGTATCAGTGCTTTTAGAAGCAATTACAGAAATACCTTTGTAGGTGCTAATCTTATAAACCACCCTGTATATCAGGCAATTTCAAAAGGTGCAATTCCAGCTGGCATCGAGTATTACCTGCCTTTATTCTTTTCAAAGGTAGACAGCTTCTTTGATTATTTGAATGATGATTTTAATGTCATAACAGTTGATGATATTAAAAACGCTGTAGCTGATTTTGATATTGAGGTTCATAAGAGAGCTTTAGAGTATGCAGGTAATTCTGATCACCCAACACTTGCACCATCAAGCGTCTTTTTAACTACAAAAGAGTGCGAGAACTATCTTTCAAAATACAAGAGAATTGCTCTTTATAAAAAGACTTTTGATGATTCTGAAGTTTCAAAGCGTGGCTTTTACAATTTTAACAGAACTAAAATTGCAGACATTGCCTTTAACCGTAATGAAAAAGATAGCTACAGATCTTATATAAGCTTCGTTTCAGATTTTATCGATCATGGTGGCAGAGTTTTATTATCAGCTCCATCTGAGGGCAGAAGACTGTCTTTACGCGAGATCCAGCCACAGGTTTTAGTTGATAAATATGGTCTTAAGGCAGCCTCTAGTGTTGATGATTTTTTAAAGTCTGATGACAGCCTAATGACGACCATTACTCCTTTTGATGAAGGTCTGCTTTTAAATGAAAAAAAGCTCTGTTTACTCACAGAGAACGAGCTTTTAGGTTTTAAGGTTGTAAAACAGCGTAGCGCTTCAGCTAAAAGCAAGTTATCTCAAGATTCAATTATCAAAAACCTCTCCTCTTTAACTGAAGGTCAGATAGTTGTACATATAGACCATGGTATCGGCAGATACCGCGGTTTAAAAACCATGGAAATTGGAGGTGTTATAGGTGAATACCTGACTATTGAATACCAGAACGGCGATATGCTTAATATCCCTATTACGGGTTTATCAAAGGTTGCCCGCTATTCTGGCAGTGAGAATCCTCCTTTATCAAGACTTGGTAATGACACCTGGTCTAAAAAGAAACAGAAAGCTGTTCAGAAGGTTGCTGATGTGGCAGCACAGCTTCTTGATTTATACGCACGCCGTGCAGCAGTTAAAGGCAGTGCCTTTAAGGTTGATTTAAAAGCACTTGATGAATTTGCATCAGGATTTGGCTATCAGGAAACACCAGATCAGATGGCAGCAATAAACAACACCATCAATGATCTTGCAAAAGAAACACCAATGGACAGATTAGTCTGCGGTGATGTAGGCTTTGGTAAAACCGAGGTTGCCTTACGTGCTGCCTTTGTTGTGGCAAATGCTGGTGCTCAGGTGGCTCTTTTAGTTCCAACCACCATTTTAGCTGAACAGCACTATCAGAACTTTAAAGAGCGTTTTGCAGGTACTCCAATCAATGTAGAACTGCTCTCCCGTTTTAAAACTGCAAAAGAACAGAACGAAACCATAAAACAGGTTCAGGCAGGTACCATTGATATCATCATCGGTACTCACAAGCTTTTATCTAAAGATATCAAGTTTAAAAATCTTGGACTTATTATTGTAGATGAAGAGCACCGCTTTGGCGTTAAGCAAAAGGAAAAACTAAAGTCACTAAGAGCTCAGGTTGATTTACTTACCCTTACAGCAACACCTATTCCAAGAACACTTAACATGGCAATGGAAGGTATGCGTGAGCTTTCAATTATTGCAACACCTCCAGAGCATCGTTTATGTGTTAAAACCTTTGTATCTGAAAAATCAGACTCACTCACCCGTGAAGCAATCATACGTGAGCTAAGACGTGGCGGTCAGGTTTACTATCTGCATAACGATGTTACAACCATCAATCAGAAAGCTGAACAGCTTGCAAAGCTTGTACCAGAGGCCCGCATCGGAATTGGACACGGTCAGTTAAATGGGCGTGAACTGCAGCGTGTGATGCGAGATTTCTATCATCAGAGATTTAATCTTTTAGTCTGCTCTACTATCGTTGAAAACGGTCTTGATGTGCCAACTGCCAATACCATAATTATTGATAGAGCCGATCTGTTAGGTCTTGCACAGCTACACCAGATCCGTGGTCGTGTAGGCCGTTCTCACCATCAGGCTTATGCTTATCTGTTTACACCTCCAAAACAGCTATTATCAAAGGATGCAAAACTAAGACTTGATGCCATCACCTCTTTAGAGGAATTAGGCGCAGGCTTTATTCTTGCTACCCATGATATGGAAATTCGAGGTGCAGGTGAACTTTTAGGTGAGGAGCAATCAGGTCAGATTGAATCTATTGGTTTCACTTTATATTCAGAGATGCTAGAGGCTGCTGTAAAATCTCTAAAGGAAGGTCGAGAGCCTTCTCTAGCCGAGCTTACCCTAAATGACTGTGATATTGATTTACATGTACCTTGTCTTCTGCCAAATGATTACATCGGTGATGTGAATACCAGACTTTCAATCTATAAGAGAATTTCAGGCTGTGAGAACAGAGATCAGTTTGACAATATCAGAGTTGAACTAATCGACAGATTCGGCTTCCTGCCACCTGAGGCTGAAAACCTCTTTGAAATCAGTGCCATTAAAAAGCTTGCTACGGATTTAGGTTTAAAGCGAATTAACGGTGATGAGAAAGGCGGTATAATCGAGTTCAACCATAACCATAAGATTGATAACACCTATCTTATCAAGCTTATGACTACCTGCTCACACAACGAGTACAGACTTACTGGTCAGAACTCTCTTCGTTACAACCTTCCTGAGACAAAGGAAAGATCTCGTATCATGCTTGTAAAACAGCTGGTGCAGGCCTTTGCAACTCACTCGTCTCTTGCTTAATAAATGCAAAAGCCTCAGTTTGATTGCTCAAACTGAGGCTTATTAGATTAAAAGTCAGGTATTAGATATACTTGAAGTTAATCTCTTTAATCTTCTGTGACCAGGTCTGTGGGCCAATATTGTGAATTGAGTTACCCTCAGAATCTACTGCAACGGTAACTGGCATATCAACAACCTTGTACTCACGGATAGCTTCCATACCTAAGTCCTCAAAAGCTAATACCTTAGCTGACTTGATTGCCTTAGATACAAGATAAGCTGCACCACCGGTTGCCATTAAGTAAGCAGCCTTGTGCTTCTTAATTGAAGCGATAGCCTCAAGACCACGCTCTGACTTACCAATCATGCCGTATAGACCAGTTTCTGCAAGCATAGTCTCAACGAACTTATCCATACGTGTTGATGTGGTAGGACCTGCAGGACCTACAACCTCATCACCAACAGCTGGTACTGGGCCTACGTAGTAGATGAACTTCTTGTGGAAGTCAACACCATCAGGTAGTGGCTTATCTTCGGCAATCAGATCACATACTCTCTTATGAGCAGCATCACGGCCGGTTAAAATTGTACCTGATAGAAGTAAGGTCTCACCCATCTTCCATGAAGCGATTTCTTCTTTGGTGACAGTATCAAGATTTACTCTCTTAACCTGTGCATTTGCACCACCGATTTCGATATCTGGGTAGTCATCTAATGATGGAGGTACGAAAGTAGCAGGACCTGTACCATCTAACTCAAAGTCGATGTGACGGGTTGCAGCACAGTTAGGAATAATGGTTGTAGCCTTTGATACAGCGTGGCAAGGATAGGTCTTAACCTTAACGTCAAGAACGGTAGTGATACCACCTAAGCCCTGAGCACCGATACCTAGCTTGTTAATCTTATCGAATAACTCTAAACGTAGCTCTTCTTCTGCGTTCTTAGGACCACGAGCGATTAACTCCTGGATGTCGATAGGATCGTTTAAAGCTTCTTTTGCAAGAATTGCTGATTTCTCAGGAGTACCACCAACACCGATACCGATAATGCCTGGAGGACACCAGCCGGCACCCATGTGAGGGATCTCTGATAAAACGTAATCTACAACACTGTCAGATGGGTTTAACATCTTTAAGTGGGTCTTGTTCTCAGAACCACCACCCTTTGAAGCAATTGATACTTCAACTTTGTCACCGTGTACCATCTCAATGTGTACAACTGCAGGAGTATTGTCCTTAGTATTGATTCTCTTGCCTAGAGGATCGGTTAGAACTGATTTACGAAGTGGATTGGTTTCAAAAGCATATGCTCTGCGTGTACCTTCATCAACCATCTCCTGTACGGTCATATCACCTTCAAAGCGAACATCCATACCAATCTTTACGAAACAGGTAACAGCACCTGTATCCTGGCATAGAGGGCGGTGACCGATGGCACACATTTTTGAGTTAACTAGAATTTGAGCAATTGCATTCTTTGCTGAAGGATTCTGCTCGATGTCATAGGCATGTTTCATTGCCTTTAAGAAGTCGCGAGGATGGTAATATGAAATATACTGAATCGCATCGCAAACTGATTCGATAAAATCAGCTGTTTTAATCAATGTTGTCATATGCGGACTTTCCTTGATTTTTACTACAAAACAAACATGTCAATTTTAATACAAGACAGGTACTAATAACAGTAATAAATGTTGTTATTAAAGAAAATTCTACGCAAAATAGACCTTCTTCAAAGATTTAAAATTCACTAATTTCTCAAATGAAAAGATTGTCTAGTCTGATTTTCTCAATATTAAATTGACTTAGATGCTACATAAGTTTAATCCAAGACAAATACTGCTATATACCGTAAACTTCACAACAGGCTATGACACATATCCAGGATTGAACATATTAAGAAGAAACCTGATTTTATTATCCTCAGAAAAAGCGAAAGATACTCTTTAGCAATATCTTCTAAACATGTAATTTGTGTCAGCGCATATAGACTGTTGATACTTATCATAGTTCAGATAAATTTGATAAATTTCAGGTACTAAATCAATAAAAGTTAGGAAAAATTATCGCTTTCAACATATAATGCAATTGTGAGAAAGTACTTATACAGTTCATAATTCAATGTTGTTTTTGTCACACTTCAAAAAATAAAGATTTTCCTAATTATTATCAATATATTGCCGTTATAATAATAAAAACGAAATAAAGCTTGAGAGAATAAAATGTTCATAACGATTGCCGTAATTTTTGTGCTATTAGCTACATTCCTACTTATCCTTTTCAATATGTACAGCGACTATGTTGCACGTAGAGAGCAGGATGTAAGACTGATTGCAGCAAAGGCAAAAAATATCGTTTCTGAATGTGAAGAACTTTTATTAAATCAGGCTCAGGTGGTCTTATCAAAAACTCTTGTTCTTGTACTTCATTACAGAATTATCCGTGCATTAAGAAAAAGAGCTATTGATCCTAAAAATCGCGAAGAAGTAAGAGAACGTATCGCTAACGAAGAAAAGATCATCGCCGAAATCAAAACCAATTACAAAGAATCAAATACCTTTAAGACTCCTGATAACGACCTTATGGCAATTACTCAGCTACGCGTTATCCGCCGTTTGAGAAGTATCCTAAAATCAGAAGTATCATCAGGTATTCCTTTAAATCCTGCTCTAATCAATAAAGAAGACAGACGTCTTTATATCCTGGTTTTAAAAGTTAATATCTCAAACCTGATTCAGAAGGTTTTTGAGATGAAACGTTTAAAGCAGATGGGTAGCTGCAAACAGTTGATTGAAAAAGGACTTGGCGTTATTAAAGCTGCTGGCGTTAAGGACGGATGGCTTACAGAAAAAGAAGATCTGCTGACAAACCTGTTAAACGGCCTTACAGAAGAACGCAAGAACAAGCAGAAAGACAACAAGGAAGATATGGATGCATCAGGTCAGAGCGTTGCAAACAAGAGCGATCTTGATGAAATCTTCGGTGACAAGAAGAAGTGGTAATTTAATCTCACCCCTAAATGAATCTTACATACATACTCTTCTCTATTTAAACATCATTAAAATCATCTGCAACTTACAATAACTCTTCTTTTGGGCACAAAAAAGCCTCTGACAAATGTTCTGACAGAGGCAATTATTTGTATTATGTACTTAAAAACTAATCTTCAGTTAATAAGGCATTCATAGCTTTAACGAAGGTGCTTGGATCTTTTAATGCACCCTGATCAGCAAGTAATGCCTGTTCGTAAATTAACTGAGCATACTGGTTAAAGCGAGCATCATCAGTCTGACCAAATGCCTTCTGAACAAGCTTGTGCTCTGGATTTAACTCAAGTGTGTACTTCTCATCAGGCATAGTCTGACCTGAAGCTTCAATTAAACGTCTCATCTGCATTGTCATCATACGTGAAGAATCAGAGATTACACATGATGGTGATTCAACAAGTCTTGTTGAAACAACAACGTCTTTAACCTGGTCACCTAAAGCTTTCTTGAAACGCTCAACAAGCTCTTTGTTCTCTGTTGCGGCGTTTTCCTGCTTCTTCTTGGTTTCCTCATCAGCTAGTTTGCCGAGTTTCAGATCCTGTGAATTTGCACATACAAATTCCTTACCTTCAAACTCTGAAACATTGCCCATTAACCACTCGTCAACACGCTCCCACATTAAAAGAACTTCGATACCCTTGTTCTTTAAGTCCTCTAGATATGGAGAGTTCTTTGCTGCCTCATAGCTCTCAGCTGTGATGTAGTAAATCTTATCCTGACCTTCCTTCATACGTGCGATGTAATCTTCAAAGCTTACATCTAATGCTGAAGAATCAGCGTTTGTTGAAGCGTAACGTAGAAGTTTTAGAATTGCATCCTTGTTATCGTAATCCTCAACTGGGCCTTCCTTTAGAACATTACCAAACTGCTTGTAGAACAGGCTGTACTTTTCCTTGTCTTTTGCAAGAGTTGAAATCATACCTAAAGCACGCTTTGTTAAAGCCTTCTTAAGCTTACGTGTTACAGCAGTTTCCTGTAATAGCTCACGTGATATGTTAAGTGGTAGCGCATTGGTATCTACAAGACCTTTGATGAAACGCAGGTAATTAGGTAAGAATGACTCAGCCTTATCCATGATGAATACACGCTGAACATATAACTTAAGACCATGCTCACCACCTTCTCTATTGTATAAATCCCATGGTGCCTGCTTTGGAATGTATAGTAATGAAGTGTACTCTAAATCACCTTCAACCTTGTTGTGAATGTGAGCTAGAGGCTCCTGATAATCACGGCTGATGTGTTTATAGAACTCATTGTACTCTTCATCGGTAATTTCCTTAGGAGCACGTGTCCATATAGCCTTGGCATTGTTAACCTGAGTATACTCAAACTTCTTTTCAGTCTCTTTCTTCTCTTCGCCATCTTTAGTCTCAGCTACAGGCTCATACTTCTCTTCGTATAGCTCTACAGGAGTTGAGATATGATCAGAGTACTTGGTAATGCAGTCACGTAATTTCCAGGTATCTAAAAACTCGGTTTCAGAATCCTTGATATGAAGAATTATTTGAGTACCGCGGAATGGAACAGCTACATTCTCTGATGAGAAGGTACCGTTACCATCTGATTCCCAGCGAACGCCTTCACTCTCTTTTGCGTTTACGCTACGTGATACTACTGTTACTTTATCTGCAACAATAAAAGAAGAATAGAAACCAACACCAAACTGACCGATTAACTGTGAATCCTTTTTAGCATCACCAGTTAATTTCTTCATGAAGTCTTCAGTACCAGACTCAGCAATAGTACCTAAATGGCTGTTTGCCTCATCTAGGGTCATACCGATACCATTATCAGTAATGGTTAGAGTCTTAGCGTCTTTATCTGCTTTGATCTGGATCTTAAAGTTTGGATCATCTTTAATTAAATCCTGATTGGTCAAAGACATGAAGTGAAGCTTATCAATAGCATCTGATGCATTTGATACAAGCTCTCTTAGGAATACTTCCTTGTTTGAATATAGTGAATTAGCTAATAAGTCTAATAACTTGGTAACTTGGGTTTGAAAGCCATGAACTGTAGCTGTCATTTTCTAATTATTCTCCATTTTTAAAGTGTATAACTCTCAATCTGATTTAATAAATGGGGATAGACTCTTTATAATTCAAGTGAATTTGAATTATTTTTTGAAAAATTAGAAAATTGCAGATAAAAAAATCTACATGTCACGACGGTAATTTAACGATAGTGCAAGTGTGTTGCCATCAACTGATCCTAATTCACCACCTAGTGGTACACCTGTTGCGATACGACTTACTCTTATGTCGAATTTTTTAACCATAGATGCGATATAGGAAGCTGTAACATCACCTTCTACAGTATGACTTGTGGCAATAATAACTTCTTCAATTCGCTCCTGAGACAGTCTGTCTTTTAAATACTCAAGACCAAGCTCATGAGGACCGATGCCATCTAAAGGACTTAAATGGCCATGCAGCACAAAGTAGTTACCCTGATATGAGGCACTAGCTTCAATTGCCATTACATCAGAAGGAGTTTCAACTACACAGATAGAATGCTTTTCCTTTCGTCTTGCATTAGAGCAGAGCTGACAAGGTTCATTTTCAACATCTGTGTAGTTTCTGCAGATTGGACATAAAGAGATATTGCTCAAAGCCTCATCTACAGCTTTAGTCATTAAAAGCCCCTCTGTACGCTTTCTATCTAAAAGATAGTAAGCGATGCGTGTAGCACTTACAGGTCCAATGCCTGGCATTACCTGTAATGCTTCAATCATTTTATCCAGCAGGTTACTTGATGACATCTTAGAAAGGTAGCTTCATGCCTGGAGGTAACTGCATACCGCCTGTTACAGCAGATAACTTCTCCTTTGACTGCTCTTCGATACGACGCTGAGCATCGTTGTAGGCTGCAGCAAGTAAATCCTCAAGAATTTCCTTGTCATCGCCAACTAAAGAGTCATCGATAGAAACGCGACGAACTTCGTGATTACCTGTCATGGTAACTTTAACCATGCCGGCACCAGCCTCGCCTACAACTTCCATCTTTGCAATTTCATCCTGTGCTTTCTGAAGACGCTCCTGCATCATCTGAGCCTGCTTCATCATGTTACCCATGTTAAACATGTACATATCTCCTAAAGTAAAAACTTTTGAAATTCTAATGTAAAAATAATAAATATGCAATTTATTGCAATTGGACATTCGAACAATTTTTTGTCAGATTTTATAAGGTGATTTAAAAGAAAAAGACCTAATATCTTTATGAAATTAAGTCTTTAATTTAATGGTAAATTTAATCTATCTTATGTAATGAGCTTTGGCTCTGCGACAGCCTGTAGAATCTTTGCCAATCTTTTCCTGGTGTGGATAACACACTATAATCTGCCGATGATAAATTGTCAGATAAAACACTCCATTTTGAATCATCCTTTTCATCAGATGTACTTTGAGATATTTCTCCTGCCTCTACATTTTTCTCACTTGCCTTCTGCTCTTTCTGCCTCTGGCTTGTCTTTACATTTTCATCAGCTGCATTTTTAAGCTTGAGATCATTATTAGCTGCATTTACCGTTGCAAATGCCTCTATAGCTCTTTGAAAGCCTGCACTTGTATTAGTACCTTCTACACCGATTACAACAGACATACCGTCTGATACATTCTGATTGTTATTCTGTGTGGTCTTGTCAGCATCAGTATTCAAAGCATTCTTTTTCTTTTTATGGTCATCGTTGTCCATAAAATTCCAGATATTAACCAGATACTTCTGACTTAAGTTCACTTCCATAAAACCTCCTGCAAGAGATAATCTCTTAATTTTTTGAAAGATGAGAAAATAATTTACAGATATCTTCCAGGCTAAGTAAATTGATACTTAATATCGCTAAATAACAAAAGACCTAATACGCATCATTTCTGTATTAAGTCTTTTAATTACAATAGATTATTAAACTAGATGTGAAATAATTTAGCAGGACCAAAGCTAAGACCAGTTGCAATCTTTGCAGCTGCCATCAGGCCATCTCCGATTGTATCTAGTACAGAGTAATCATCACTTGTAGTCTGACTCTCTAAAATATCCCATTTAGAGGTACTAGTATCCTCATTAAGAACTGCAAACTTATCTTCATAGCTTGATCTTTTTGAATCTAAGACCTCGACTTCAACAACATCTTCATCTGCTGGTTTGAGTATTGCTGTAGATGTGCCATCATCACTTACTAAAGAGAATGCATCAGCAAATTTATTGCCGATTGAGGCAATGGAATTTGCCTCATTAGATATATTATTGCCGGTAGTACCCTGACCTAGATAAACCTTAAATGCATTTGAAAAGTTATTGTCATTGTTGTTTTGGATGAGATTATCATTTTTCTCATCTTCGCTGCTATCCTGTTTCTTGGTTTGATTCCAGGCATTAGACAGACCCTTTAAATACATTACACTTAAATTTTCTTCCATAATCCCCCCACAGATAAAACACAAAGGTTTTACCAAAAATTTTGAAAGTACAATATTATCCATGCACACAACGTGCCAATTCATATAAGTGAGCTAATTGAGAATAAGGAAATAAAAAAGGAAATCACTTGGATTTCCTCTTTTTTAGGTATGCGATTATGAATTAGTTCTGAATCTGATACTTATCTGATGATAATCTCTCAAAAACAACTTCCTCGTAGCCCTGTTCTTTTTCGCGAGGAGTTTCATCCATAAACTTGTAATTTGTTTTAACCCAAGCTTTCTTAACTTCAATCTTAGGATCGATTTCAGACTTCTTGCAATCATTGTAGATATAAACGTTATGAATATCGTTAATACCCTTTAAAATGATTGGAGCTTCTTCGCCAGATGCAAATACATACCAGCCCTGAGTTACCCACTTAGTCTTGTCGGTTCTAGCATTAATTGCTAATGAACAATCTTCTGAAGTATCGTTTCTAACATCAATCATGATGTCTGCATAAGCACATGACAATGTAGACATAAAAACAAGTGCACCAACTAATAAGCCTTTCATAAACAACTCCTAATCTAACCTTGTGATATTTTACAAAATTCTTACCAGTTTGCATTAACAATTTTTCAGAACAACAGAAAATTGTGAGTTAACTTGCCAATTTAGCTATATTTTTTACAAGGAGAGCTTTGCTCTCCTTAAAATACGGCGTTATTTTTGGTTATTTCCAGCCAGTTGCTTTACGAAGACCGTCAGCAATATCAGCTGCTGTAGGAACAACAGTTACACCTGCATCCTCTAAAGCCTTCTGCTTTGCTTGCGCTGTTGCATTACCACCACTGATGATGGCTCCTGCATGTCCCATTATCTGACCTTTAGGAGCTGAAGCGCCTGCAATGTATGATACAACAGGTTTTGTCATATGCTCTTTGATGTAGGCTGCAGCATCCTGCTCTGCGCTACCACCAATCTCACCTACTAAAACCACAGCTTCAGTCTGAGGATCGTTTTCAAAAAGCTTTAACATATCCACAAAGTTAGATCCCAGAACAGGATCGCCACCGATACCTACACAGGTTGACTGACCAAAGCCTGCATCAGATGTTTCTTTTACAGCTTCATAGGTTAAGGTACCAGAACGTGAGACGATACCAACCTTGCCCTTTTTAAAGATTGATGATGGCATAATACCAATCTTGCAAGAATCTGGTGTAAGAATACCTGGGCAGTTAGGGCCGATAAGAACTGATTTGCTGTTCAGTAGTCTAGCCTTCACACGTAGCATATCAAGTACAGGAATACCCTCTGTAATACATACGATTAAATCAAGACCTGCATCAATTGCCTCTAGAATATAATCACCTGCAAATGGAGGTGGTACCATTACCATTGATACTGTAGCACCAGTTGCTGCAACTGCCTCTTTAACTGTGTTAAATACAGGTAAGCCTAAGTGAGTCTGACCGCCTTTACCTGGAGTTACACCTGCTACAAGCTTAGTACCATATTCAAGCATCTGTGTGCAGTGAGCTGTACCCTGAGAGCCTGTAATACCCTGACATAAAAACTTAGTATTTTCATCAACTAAAATACTCATCTTTATAACACCTTATCTTTCAATTATGCCTTTGCAGCTTCTACAGCAAGTTTTGCAGCCTGTCTTAAATCACGAGCTGATACAATATTCAAACCGCACTCATTTAAAATCTTTTCACCTACATGAGCATAGTTCCCCTCAAGTCTTACAACTACAGGAACATTATTCTTAATCTGCTCTACAGCGCCTTTAATACCTTCGGCAATCATGTCACAGCGAACGATACCACCGAAAATATTAACCATAATGCACTTAATGTTTGGATCCTCAAGAATAACCTTGAATGCTTCCATAACACGATCTTTAGTTGCAGTACCACCTACATCAAGGAAGTTAGCAGGAGCGCCACCTAGGTTCTTGATGATATCCATAGTACCCATAGCAAGACCAGCACCGTTAACCATACAGCCGATGTTACCATCAAGAGGTACATAGCTAAAGCCAGCTACAATAGCTTTTGCAACACGTGGATCCTCTTGAGATGGATCATCTAACTTTGCAAGTTCTGGATGACGAAATGCCGCATACGGATCGGTGTTAATCTTTGCATCACAGCAAAGTAACTCACCTTCTTCTGTTACAACAAGTGGGTTAATCTCAACTAAAGATAAATCCTTTTCAACAAACATCTTGCAGATGCCTAAGAAGATTTTGGCAAACTGATTTACCTGCTTTCCAGATAAACCAAGCTTGTATGCAAGCTCTCTGCCCTGATATGGCTGAGGACCTGTAACATTGTCAATTGCCACCTTTAAAATCTTATCAGGCTCATTCTGAGCAAGCTCTTCAATTGACATACCGCCTGCTGCTGATGCAATAACGGTAAGCTTTGCATTTGCTCTGTCAATTGTTGCAGATACGTATAGCTCTCTTGCAATTTTTGTTGCTTTCTCAATTAGGATACGATTAACTGGTTTGCCGTGTGGACATGACTGCTTGGTTACAAGTCTCTGACCTAACCATTTAGCAGCGAATACTTCAGCCTCAGCAGGTGTATTAACAACAGCTACACCACCTGCCTTACCGCGAGCACCTGAGTGAACCTGACACTTAACAACAAAAGGGCCGCCATCTAACTCATATGCAGCCTTACCGATACCTGTTGCTTTTGTGCTAACAAAAAATGGTGCTACAGGAAGAGAATATTCTCTGAAAATTTCCTTTGCCTGATATTCATGTATATTCATTTTTATAACCTAAGTTTTAATCTTTAGGCTTATTAAAATCGAGTAGGAGGAGAGATTACCTCTCACTCCTCTCACAACACCGTACGTGCCGTTCGGCATACGGCGTTTCCCAAACAATAAAAGGTTAGAGCCTAAA